>Ga0233443_1001600_pt1 | contig 19316 bp, 10 predicted proteins | sample SI_123_September_2_FD_182784 | JGI IMG/M metagenome (GOLD analysis project Ga0233443, IMG submission 182784) | Seawater microbial communities from Saanich Inlet, British Columbia, Canada - SI_123_September2016_200_MG | ecosystem: Environmental > Aquatic > Marine > Inlet | place: Canada: British... | reverse complement strand
ATGTTTATACAACATTCTGAAAGCACCTGACTTGCGATTTTCCGGGAGTACATATACAGAGTGAATCCACCATACCCAACAATTTCGCCAGTCGCTCCACTCATATTGGATGAGTGTAGATGCAATGCTTTGATCATCATGATCTACCATCCAGTAGGTGCCAAGCATTGGTTCATCAAAGAACTTCTGTACGCCTTTATAAAGGTTGATTTTATCCAATTGCATATTCTCTGTTTCCATTGCCATGTCCAGCTGAAAATTAACAATTGTATCACGGTCATTTATAGTAGCTCTTCTAATATTCATGGTACACTGCATTTATCCGAAAGATAGGAATTATTAAAATCCATAATCGTTCTGAAAATACAATTATTGATTCTTTAAGCCTTATTACTAGTTTTGAATAAACCAATTCACATAAAATGGCTACGTTTAAACAAGTTATCGAGGAGAATGATAATAAATGGGGAAAGATCGTTGATATTTCTATTCAGACTTTAATTGTTCTATCACTTATCAGCTTTTCACTTGACACCGTTCCGGACTTAGATTCTGAGATTAGCTTAATTCTGGAATATTTTGAGTTAATAAGTGTGGTTATTTTTTCAATTGAGTATGTGCTAAGAGTTTTGGTGAGTAGTAAGAGATTGAAATTCATGTTCAGTTTCTATGGTCTTATTGATCTATTGGCAATTCTTCCATTTTACCTGAGCACGGGCGTTGATCTTAGATCTGTTAGAGCATTTAGATTATTCAGGTTATTTAGGGCCTTCAAACTACTTAAATATTCAAGCGCGCTATCACGATTTCGAATTGCTTTTCAGAGCATTAGAGAAGAGATGATTCTATTTTTATTTTTAACATGTATTTTGCTATTTCTGGCAGCCGTAGGTATCTATTATTTTGAAAACCCGGTTCAACCTGAAAAATTCACCTCAGTTTTTGATGGACTCTGGTGGGCAGTATCATCGCTTACCACGGTTGGATACGGTGATATCTATCCAATTACGGTAGGGGGTAAGATATTTACCTTTTTTGTTTTAATGATTGGATTAGGAATAATTGCTGTCCCCACCGGACTTTTAGCTTCATCTCTTTCCAAGTCACCTCAATAGTATCCGATTGTAATATTGATTTGCATTTTAAATACTACTTCATTCCATGCATTTATTGATCTTCCTATCTGATGTCGGAATCCAGAACGTAATTCTGAAATCATAAATCCAAAATTTTTCTACCTTTGTCCCGCATTTCACTTTAGGGGCTGACATTGGTATTGACAGCAAGATGAGGTGGTTTGTAAGCATGTCGAGCGCGGGTTGGCTCGTTAAACACGGCTCACACATTTTTAATTGGCGAAAACAATTTTGCTCTTGCTGCTTAATCGAATAAAGTAGATTAAACTTAATTCTGGTATTAGATACCGGAACAGGACATCTCTCGGCGGTCTTCTCTTAGCCTAAGCGATTCAGAGGTGCTATTAATTAGGAGATAGTGATTGTTACGCTTCGAAACGATTTCGAATTCCGATATCTATCGGAAAAAGAAGATAAGTTTCAGCTTGGTTGGTTCACGCCGGGTTGATTCCGACAATTAAGCTGAACCTAAACATGTAGAAAGCAAATGGTCTCCTTGTTTGGACCCGGGTTCGACTCCCGGCAGCTCCACTTTTTACGAAAGACTAACTATTTTTGAAATTTTAATTTGTTGAAAACAAGCTTTTTAATTAAATTTGAATTCAAATGAAAAGAAATGAAATCAACCAATTGTTTCACCAAGGTACATATTTAGAATAGAATAGTGAAAAAATGAAACTCGGTTGATACATCTTTGAAACTTAAATCTAATGCATGACAATTAAGTTTTTTATTGATTCAAAGAAAAGAAGCGGACTTCAGTACAAGATTATTGGAAGAGTAACCATCAATCGTCGCAAATCAGAATTTGTAACCGACTTTTCTATTGCTGAAGATGATTGGGATCCTGATGCAAGACGTCCAAAAAAGAACGTCACCATTAGCAGAGGTTTAAGCAAATTAGAGAACCGGATCTATGACATTCGACAAGCTATCATTGATGACGAGAATGATCCAACCGCAAAAGACATTGTTAATCTGCTTACGGGTAGAGCAAGCCGAAGGTCCAGGACAGAAGTGATTGACTACTATGAAAAGTACGTACAAGAAATTCGACAGAAAAAGGAACTTTCCAATTCCAATATCAAACACAACGCTGGTACATGTAAGATTCTTAAAAACTATCTGGAACTAACAAAGAGACCTTATCTGCAGATAAAACAGATCGATCATAAGTTTCTGCACGACTTTGACAATTATCTGATGATTGATTATCGTTCTCCTTTAAATCAGAAGATCGTTAGGAACACAGTTAACCACCACCACAGAAGATTGAAGGCATTGTTGAACCGAGCCATTAAAGATGGTATCATCAAAATTCTTCCATATGCTAATTTCCAGTTGAAGAACACAAAAACGGAACGAACTTATCTAACTGACAAGGAGCTTAAAGCAATCCGGGATCTTGATCTTGAGAATAATCCTAGTCTGATCAGGGTAAGGGATATATTCCTGTTTGCCTGCAATACCGGTGTTCGCTGGAGTGATTCCCAGGAACTCACTTTCGGAAGCATTGAAAAATACGAGGGAAATAAGTTTCTCCGGTTTTATATGAGAAAGACTCAGGACCCGGTGGCTATACCTTTAACCAAGGAAGCCGCGTCAATCATTAAGAAGTACAAGATTAAAGGAAAGACAATTAAGACAGATAAGATCCTCCCGCAGATCTCTGGACAGAAATTCAACAATTACATCAAGCACATAGCCACCTTAGCTGGTGTTCAGAAGACAGTAACGCATCATGTGGCCCGCCACACTTTCGCAACCATTGGTTTAATGAACGGGATCCCAATTGATGTAGTTCAGAAACTACTTGGTCATAGTAAATTGGAAACAACGCGAATTTATGCTAAGACACTACCGAAGACCTTGTTCGCGGAGATGGAGAAGTTTAGATTATGAGCCAGCAGTTGATTTAATCGCTTTCATGTTATTCCATACACTTAACCAAAAAAGATTTTACCTCATTTGACTGTTGCGATAATTAATTATTAGGCTTTCATACAACCATTCAAATTGCTAACTTGTCATTTAACAGAGACTTAACCAATTACTGAGCAATCTACTATGAAAAAGCTAGGACTTTTTTTAATCCTTTACCTGCTAGTGATCTTTACTAGCACAGCCCAGGTATACGTTAGTCATATTCTTACATTACATTTTCCGGACGTACTTCGAAGTGATGGAGCGGTTTCCAATATTCAGCTAACAGGGCATCCAATGTCAATAGGTTACTTTCTTGACTATTATAGTCAGATGCCCGTTCTCAATGTTGATGGTATTGCTATCTCAACAGGATATGCACATTCTATTAGCGGTCCTAATCATGCAGGCTGGCATGGTACCAGTGTGCATACACCAGGAGATTCACTTCTAGAGACCATGGCAGTATCTAGTACTCTTGATGCTGCTGTGTATGAATTTGATATTCTGGCTGCAACCGACCAGTTGAGCTGGGCCTATATCTTTGGTTCAGAAGAGTATCCATGGTATATCAACAACCCCGTTGCCGGTGACATATTTGGTATTTTTGTTAGTGGACCTAATCCATCCGGTGGTGATTATCAGAACTTTAATATAGCAACTGTTCCAGGTACATTGGATCCTGTAAACATCCAAACGATTAATCAAAATGTTAACTCCAACCTATACATTAACAACGATACATCCAGTATTTATCACAGCACATTCCAGTTTAATGGAATAACCGTACCCCTTGAAGCTTCATTTAGTACTATTCCAAATGAATATTATCATGTTAAAATTGCCATAGCAGATCATTGGGATTCAATACTAGATTCAGGTGTGTTAATTTGGTCGTTAAGTCAGTGCCAGTATTCATACTCATTTTATTCACCTTATGGTGACGAAAACGAAAGTTTTGAAGCACTCCCTTCCTATTTGTTGCTTGAACGAAGTGACACAACAGTTCAGGATACCATTGTTGCCGTGTTTACCTATTCAGGGACAACCAACACTATACAGGACTTTAGCAATTTGCCAGATTCGGTTACTCTTTACCCTGGTGAAAATCTATCTGTTACCGAGGTTGAGGTTACGATGGATTGGTTGGTCGAAGGTGATGAGATCTTAACAATCAACCCAATTAAGGAATGTGCAGCTCCTCATTATGGTTCAACAATTATTGTTAAGGAAGGGTGGACATTAGAAGGTGGAATAGATCAGCATAACTTTGTTTCATGTAACGATTCAGTTGCAGCAATTACAACCTCCTTTAATGCAGCAGATTCTGTACTTAACTTTCAATGGAGTACTGGTGAGACTACACCAGAGATTACAGTATTGTCCCAATCAGGTCTTGCCTCCTGGTATTTTGTTACCGTTACAGCAGTCTGGGGACAGCCAATAGTGGATTCTGTTATGGTTAAATATTCACCACCTCTACTGATCAATGGATTTGAATCAGATACTTTGGATTGCGGCAGCGATTATATTTTGCCCTCGTTTCAGGGTGGAGCTGAACCGCTCTCTTTCATTTGGAACAATGGATCTACCTCACAGGATTTATTAAACATACCTTACGAAGAGCAAGGCTTGTATTCTGTTACTATTACAGATTATTTCGGATGCGAAACAAGTGCTGATTTCAACCTTGAGATCAATCCTCCTTTCTCGGCTGATCCCGAATCAATCTATGATTGTGATGATACATTAATGACCTTATTCGCCAATGTATCTGGTGGAACTACTCCGTATTTCTATATTTGGTCTAATGGTATGCAGACGGATTCAATTCAAGATCAACCTTCAGGTAACTATAGCCTAATTGTACAGGATTATATTGGCTGTGTGCTTCTTAGCCCAACTCAATATTATTCTGTGACCCCGTTCAATGTATCTGTTACTAAAGATGACATAGGATGCACACCTGGGTTCATAAGCCTGCATGTGGAAGGAGGAAAGCCACCATATCAAATTGTTTGGAGCGATTCTACCATGGTTGGGGATAGCGTTGTAATTACACAACCCGGAGTATATCACGTTTCAATCCATGATGTCATTGGTTGCAATTTCGACACCTTGATTAACATCCAAATGGATAATACATACTACGTACCTATTGGATTTAACTCTGTTGAATCACCTTGTTTTGAAACCTCACAGTATCTTTATCCTGACTCATCATTATTGGGCATTCCGTTAAACTACCAATGGTCAAATGGAATGACTAGCCACACAATACCTATTGAATCACCTGGCACCTATAGCTTAACAATAAGTTATTCGCTTTGTTATTGGATCCATGACACACTTATTAGCGATAATCTTGTAAGCCTGGTAACAAAGGAGACAACCACAAACAGTTCTTGTATGAATCCGAACGGATCAGCAAAAGTCAATCTGGATAATGAGAACCTATACACAATCAATTGGTCGACAGGCGACACTTCATTTTCTATAGATTCTCTGTATTCGGGACTATTCTTTTATTCTGTAAATGACACATGTGGAAGTGCATTTCAGGACTCTGTTTTTATTCCATATGAGCCAATTCTAGAGCATGAAGTTGATATTGATTCCATCCTATGTAATGGCAATGTAGTTAATCTAACCATTGTGAATATTGATTCAGCAGATGTGCTTAATGTAGTCTTATATGATAGCACTGGCATTGCTATTACCGCCCAGTCTCTTTTTTCCTGGGACACACTATCTCCTGGAATCTACAATCTGGATATAACTGATGTTGAACAATGTGTTTATCACGATACAATAACCATATTATCACCTGATAAGTTCGTAAATATCGTATCTAGTACTGAAACAACGTTTTGTGATTCAATTGAAGTTTTTCTTGAAGATAAAAGTAATGCTACCAATTACAATTATGAGCTACAATATGAGTTTGTAGAAATACCATTTCAACTTGAATCAACATCGGGACAACTTGTTACTAGTTTTTCTGCAGATGACAGGTCCTTCGGACCTTTGGATATTGGATTTACCTTTGAATTTTTTGACAGTAATTATACACAATTCTACGTGGGAGTTAATGGTTGGATTGGCTTTACCGATATGAATGAAAGCGATCCATACATAGTAACAGATTTACCTGCTACCCAAAACTTACACGGACATCCCGTTCCTACAAACGCAGTATTTGCTGCATGGCGTGATTGGTTGACATATTATCCAGGCCATATCAGGTATGAAACAAGAGGTAATGCTCCATTTCGAAGACTGGTAGTGAGCTTTGATCAAATTGTTGCCACGTCTTGTACAGTTGCAGCTACTTTTCAAGTAGTTCTATATGAGAATAACAACAGTATTAAGATAAACCACCTTGAAGTCCCAGTATGCCCATTATACATATGGGGGAGATATGGTGTAATGGGGATACAGAATGCAGACGGAACCATAGCGTTCGGACCATCATCCATGAATAATACTATCTGGACATCAAATAATAAATCGTTTCTTTTCTATCAAGGTCTTAGATGGTATGATGAATATGGAACAACGCTTGCTTATGGCAAAAATTTGTCCACTTCTGTTAGTCAAACTACAATGATATATGCAGAATGTGAAACCTACTGCGGTTTATTAATAGATTCAATTCTTATTCAAAAGATTCAAATTCTTGACTTCTCTCTATCACCGTTCACAGTATGTAATGATGATGGACAGTTACTTCATGCTCCTCCTGGTTACAACTATTATTGGTCCACTGGTTCCAATGCTCAAAGCCTTTATGTTGATTCGCAGGGTTTGTATTCTGTGACCATCACTGATTCTTATTCATGCTCCACTGAATCTGAAGTTTATATTAATTCGGTGGTGGTTGGTGATCTATTAGAAGATACGATTATTGGATGTGATGGCGATATTCTGGAGATTCAAATTGATCCAAATATTGCCCCAATTTGGTTCGATGGTTCTAGCACGCACAACTATGGAGTAAGTAACCCCGGTTCCTATTCATGTACTGTATACGAAGGTCCATGCACCTTTTACGATACTGTCTTTGCAGAATTCAATCCACTTCCATTCCCGAACTTTGGTTACTGGCCGGATGGCAATGTAATGCACTTTATTAATGGATCCCATGATGCCACTTCCTATAAATGGGATTTTGGTGATGGTTCACCATTAGATTACTCCGAAAACCCCACTCATCAATATCCTGATACAGTTTCTGGATCATACCTGGTTGGCCTGACCGCTAAAAATAATTGTGCTGAAATAACTTACACTGATTGGATCACCATTTTCAATGAAGTCCACGAAATGGAGTCCAACAATAATATTTATCCAAACCCGGTAAGGAGACTTCTCAACTTGGATTTGCTTAAAACATGCTCCTTAGTTACTTTTACCAATATGCTGGGTTCGAATATCCTGACCATCAAACCTGACCAAAGGAAATTTAAGATTGATTGCTCAAGCTTGAAACCAGGAATCTATATATGTAAAATGGAGTTTGTTGATGGAAGTAGCTCTGTTGCTAAGATTGTGGTGTCGATGTAAACAGATTTAGACGCTAAGAAAACAAATGCATATCAGGTCTTTGGTAGGTATTGTTGCATGCAACATTCTCATATTTTAATAAGTCGTAACTTTATAATCTAACTGTTAGCAATATGAGAGTTGCGCTTCGAACACTGGTATTAAGTCTATTCTTGATTCTAGGGAATGCATTATATTCCCAGACAATTTCAATTAATGATTCAATTGATGTATTAACAATTGCTAAGGATAGCTTATTCTCAAAATGCGCAACAGTATCAAATATTACCCACACAGGTCATCCTGCTAGTATCGGATATTTTTGTTCTTCAGGATCGTCTTTTGACACTATTTTGTATTCTGGTTTGATACTTACTACTGGTTATGTTAACGATGCTGCGGGACCAAACAACCTTTGGTTTACTGAATCATCCTTAGGTACCCCAGGAGATCCAATGTTGACAGCCCTACTGCAAAATAACTGGACCTATGATGCCTCAATTGTTGAATTTGAAGTGATACCATCAACAGATACATTGGAGTTCACATTTGTTTTTGCATCTGAGGTGTACCCAACCTGGTATTCCCAGTGGAATGAAGGATTCGCAATTTTCATAACTGGCCCAAATCCAAGTGGAGGGAACTACAATAACGAAAACATCGCTGTTGCTCCGGGAACAGTTATACCTATTTCTACTTTTTCGATTAACCCCACAACCAATTCACAGTACTATATTTCAAATGGTTCCATATCAGCTCCATATGATGAACCAATTGAGTACAACGGTTATACAGTTAGGCTCAAAGCTAATACTGCTGTAGATCCATGCTCGTCATATGATGTAAAAATTTCAATTGCAGACAAAGGAAATGCTGCATATGATGATAGTGCTGTACTTCTTGGTTTTAATTCAACTTCACAGACTCCACCACTGGTACAACTATATTCAGTAGTTCCGGTTGAAACCTCTGAAGGAGAGATTACAGAAGGTAAAGCAATAAGTTATGTTTACACAAGAGTAGACAGCTCCAACATATCTAATCCTGTTTATGTCACTGTAGATCAGAATGGGAATGCCATCGAAGGTTATGATTATCAAATCATGCCAGATACTCTATGGCTCCAACCAGGTCAGTTAAGTGATACACTTGAGATACTGACTCTACTAAATCCAGAAGAAGAACCAAATAAGGAAATTGTTTTAAGGTTTACTTCAAATTGTTCAAGTTATAAGGCAATACTGATTGATACTATAGTTATATCTGATTTGTATTCCAGGAGCCAGTACATTAATCTAATAGAAGGGTGGAGTTACTTCTCAACCTATCTTCGAACATTGGAGCCAAGTTTGGATAGCGTCTTTCAGGAAATATTTGATGATCTGATAATAATTAAGGATGGTAATGGTAATATTTATATGCCACAATGGGGAATAAATCTGATCGATACATTAAGTATTTATGAAGGATATCAGGTTAAGGTTGACAGTTGTTCGCTATTGGCAATTGAAGGAATTCCTGTCAACAAAGATACGGTTAAGCTTATTTTAAATCAAGGTTGGTCCATTATAGGTTACCTAAATCAATTCGTTGCACCAATTGATTATGTTCTTGATGCTATTTTGCCTAGTGTCTATATTGTTAAGGATCAAGACGGAGTAGTGTTCTGGCCTCAGTATGGAGTTTCGTTACTAAGTGAATTGAAACCTGGGCAGGGATACCATATAAAAATGTCTATGTTGGATACCTTGGTATATCCAAGTAGCTTAGATTCTCTTTATGAATGTCCACCAACTATCACGGACTATGATGGGAATAACTACAGTACTGTGCAAATTGGAGATCAATGTTGGATGCGGGAGAATCTGCGTACACAGCACTATGAAAATGGTACATCTATCCCTTATGTCTCAGCTGGATGGGGAGCTTTGTTATCAACTGATTTGGCGTATTGCTACCCAGGGTATGACACCTCGAACGCCTTAGTTTATGGTGCCCTTTATAATTGGGCAACAATATCTTTTGATACTGTTGCCAGTGTTAATCCTGAATATACCCAAGGAATTTGTCCGCAAGGATGGCATATTCCCGGTGTGCTTGAATGGAATAGGTTGTCTGGCTATGTTGATAGTCAATATGATTACCCAGACCCGGAATGGGATGATACTTGGTACCGCGGCTATGATGCTGGACTTAAACTAAAATCATCAAATCTTTGGAATCAGGGTAACAATGGAACGGATGAATACAATCTTACTATTGTTCCTTCGGGAGCCATTTATGCTAATGGTATGTTTACCCCTTTTGCTGGCCTTGAGGGGTACTATTGGACTTCCAGTCAATATTCTACAAGCGAAGCCTGGTTTATCTACTTTGATCATCTTCAGGATGGCATTGGCAAGATAACTAATTATAAACGAGCTGGATTTTCGGTACGGTGTTTAAAAGACTAGCTTCAAACATTCTGTTTGGCAATATTCCTCAAAGAACAATTTATTCGTGAATTCTTTTCTTTTTGCGCTTTACTGGATTATGCTGATTGGATTGATCTGAAGGCAATCTTTGCTATTCGTGTTCAATATGTGGCGGTCCTCTGCAGAAATATTCCCAATACCATTTTTTGTTAAAACTTTGGATGAAGCATCAGTTGCTTCCAAGGCTATTAATGCCGTACTCGAGAATTAACTGGACTTGGTTGATTTACGGCCGTTGGCTATGATAAAAGGGTAGGTCAAAACATACGAAATTGTTATTGATGGATTCTACTTCTCTATCAATTTGACAGATTGACTTTTTCTTCCCCGGCTCCACCTCCACTCACCCAAGCTTTAGCGAAGGTGAACTTTTATACTCCTGTACTATTTCCTGCCAGCGAGCACTGTCGACAAAGCTACTGTGGATGCTCCTTCGTATTGAAGGTTTTTGATGTTCTTGGCGAAAACCGAATTTTAATGCACTGTATATCAATAATATAATTAATTAAGCACAAAATTTATCGGAACTCCATAGGCAACACGAACCTTTTTTCCATCAATATAACCAGGCTTCCATTTTGTATTGATTGATTTAATAATTTGAATTGCTGCCTCGTCAAGAACAGGTGCAACACCTCTGATTACCCTGACTCCATCCATATTACCATCCTCAGTTATTACAAACTGAACGTAAACTCTACCATAAATACCGTTCTGTCTTGCTTCTTCCGGATAGACCATTTTTTGTGAAATTACCTTTGATAGCTCCTCATCTCCTCCTGGAAATTCAGGTCTTACCTCAGCATTATAGAAAATATTATCCAGATATTTTGATCCGTCTTTGTTCCAATTTTGGTTAGATACCATTTGGTTCTTTTTGAAGAATGCTAGCTGCGCAAGTTCACCGTTATCGTAATACCTTTTTATCTGGCCTTCCCGAAACAGTGGAAATAAATTGACAGACTTTCCTTCTTCATTCAATGTACCATCTTTATAGAAATCCTTGAAATGGTAAAAACCATCTTCTTTCTTTGAGGCTTTCCTATACATTACAGATTGTTGCTCTCCATTACGGTACATTGTCATACGAAGGGTTGAATCATTAATAACATTAATCTTATTGGTATAATTTGGTTTCCAGTTATCGTCTCTCTTTTGAAATTCTGATAAGTTATATTGATTCTCAGACATCTTCGTTAACTCCAGAAAAGTGTGAGCATGCTCTTTATCTGATGGTTTGTTATTAGCACCCAAATAGATTATTGTGTCGGTCTGGCTATAACAACTAATTGTTATAACCAACGATAATACAATTACAGAAATAGATTTGGTAGTAGTCTTCATATTTAGGGAGTTATATGATGTAAAAAGTTATTGGTTTTATCCTTTATAGTTTCGTTTACGAATCTACATATTCTCATTTATGTTTATATCACTAATAGTTTTTTAAGAACCATATTATTATCAAAGCATTCAACTCTAATGATGTAACTACCGCTAGTAACATTGCTCAAATCGATTTCCAGATTATGAACTAGAGTGATCTTTTTACTGTATACCACCTTACCAGATAAAGTTATAATCTCAACGTTCGAGATGAAGTTCTTCGATTCAATTTTAAACATAGAACCAGCAGGATTCGGATAAATCACTATATCTGAATTATCCGGCAATTCATTCATAGTATTGAACACAATGAGGCTTGTACTATCAATCCCATAGCATTCGCTGACAGGATTTGAAAACTCATAATATATCCAGCTTTCACCCAAGCCTGCCTGATATGGATTAAAGGTTACACTGGTATCAACACCAGATCCAAAATAATTACCTCCGGCAGGTGTTCCAATTGGTAATGGAATTAAGGTATCCAGGTTTGCAATACTGTCAATGCTGAAACCATCTATTTGCACTTGTGGATTAATCGCAAGAATAAATGAATCAATTTGAATACTATCACCAAGGAGAGCGTTTTGGAGGGTATCAATAAATACTACTGATGAATCTATCCAGGTATTGTTAAATAATAAGCTATCTCCATCACAGATGTAGTGGGTATTTCTGTTGAGAAGAGTGTTCTCGTAGATAGTTAAGGTGGAGTTTGGATAGAAATTATTGAATACAAAATCTGGATCACCATCTTTGTCAAAATCCGCCATGCATATATGATGGTTATCACCGACCATTTGTTCAATCATAACTTTTGCGTCAAATGATCCATCCCCATGGTTTAAATAGTAACCAATAGTAAAAGAAGGTGGACCAGGAAAACCATCTCCTGCAGCCATTATATCGGTGTAACCATCAAGGTTTATATCGCATAGCGCGGCTGCAAATATTTTTTCAGAAGTAAAACCAGGTGCAACTAATAAATACTCAAGTGAATCAAAGTAACCAATGCCATTATTATAGTACAATAAAGTATGGTAATAACCTATACCATTTTCAATAACCAACATATCATTATCCCCATCATTATCAAAGTCAGAATCCAAAAAAATCGTTCCAAATTCTTTTAATGACGAATGAAAAGAGCAAATACCCGAACCATTATTCATGTACGTAGATATTGAATCATATCCAGTGTTAACAACCACATCATTAAAATTGTCCATATTGATGTCAAATACATTGAACGGTTTATCTGTATCCGACCATACTGGATAAACATAAGGAATTGAGTCTATCTCTGTGTAAAATCCTCCTCCTAAGTTTTTAATGATAACAACACTGTTTCTTGATGAACTATATGATACGATGTCCACAAGTCCATCATTATCCATATCAGAAAGCATGGCTGGACCATCCAACATTGAGCTAGATATAAAGTGTTCCGGCCCAAAATTCACCTGGCCCAATCCAGGGTACCAGCATAATTCGCCCGGATACGTATATCCAAGAATGTCGATTATGCTGTCGGCATTGAAATCGAATAATTCATAACATTCTGCTTCTAAGCCAGGTATAACATTGTAATTGCCAAAGTTCGATATTCCATTATTCTGAAACCATACAACATCTGTTGCAAATATGCGAGATGAAACCAAAAGGATATCTTCATGATTATCCCCATCCAAATCACCACAGGTTATTATCCAAGGTTTCAAAGTATCAATATTGAGCTCATGCGGAATAAAAGTTACTTGTGCTGATAAAAAGATGCTTAGTACTGTGAGCTTAATAGTTAGTAGTATAGTTTTCATACCCAATTTTTGATGCAGACAAATCTAATTTAAATATCGTTGTCCAATTATGCTGTAAAACTTGTGCCAGGTGTAATTCATGAAGTTTTGAGTAGGTGGGAAAGCAGGAGCAACAATGAATAATTAATTGCGGTAACTTGCGCTCGATATGTTCTCTCTGTTTTGCATACAGAATACATTAAATGTAAATTTGCTGTGCATACAAAACAATATGGACAAGCATTTTGAAAAGTTAAAGCAGCACTGTAAAGAGAACAGCACGATCAGTGAAAAGGTAATAGATAACTTTTTGATGGATTTTGTGGCGGAAAGGGAAGGTTCAGGAAAACTCATGAATCAATTCACACAAAAACACAAGCATATTATCCGTCAAATGCCAAAGGAATTCTTTCCCAGGGCGATGGCTGAGTACATAATTGGTAAAACTTTTATGCAAAATGGCTTAATACTCGAATATCTTAATCATAAGTCTATTAAAGCTCTGGATGAAGAATCAACCAGATTTCTCAACCATCAATCAGAACATCCCTGGAGATATTGTTTTGCAAGAATCACAGATCATCCTGAAAAGGATTTTTTTGTGTTTTACGATGAATTCCTTGATGATGAGTTTCTTTTGTACTCACATGGGGTTGAAGCATATTTCGAATCTAATCATGAGAACTCATTGTATTTTATGCTGATAGGTTTTAATGGAAAGTGCTGGCAGAGCTTTGGAGTAATTCTTCCATTCCGTTCATTTGACGCTGATGATATTTATTTTTATGGAACAGAAGTATTCTCGGAGGTAGAATCAGATGAAACGCTTATGGAATCTGTTTATAAAAACCCAATGCCATACTTTATGCTTGGCATTGGAATGGAGCATCCAGTTACTGTGAATAATGATCATATTTTACGGCAGTATTTTGCTGTTGACAATGTTGGGGAAATTGAAACTGATAAACTCAGAGAAGATTTTTCTATTCATTGGAATAAAGATGTTTATAGATTAACCGATAAAGATCTCAGTGGTCCTCCCCATTTTGCAAAAGCATATTTCGTTGAAAAAACCGGTGAGCTTCAAAGGCATGCTTTGACGGAGTTCGGTTTTACTGAATTGAGCAGAGTATTAATAGAGGCCGGGGTAAAAATAGAGCCAGAAGAAAACATTTCAGTAAGCCTTACAATGCTGACAACCATGGAGCAAATCCTGAAAAGAAGTATTGTTCTGGATCATTTTGAGAAGGTCTTTCCTGATAAAATTGAAAATGAAGCTGACGATGAGACACTGGAAAGAATAAATCACTTTATGCAAGGGCTCCTCCCATATATAAACTCAGGGGAAAAGCCTGATATCAAGAAACTTGCAGAACAATATGATTTAGAGCACGAGACCGCACAGGGAATATACGATCTATTGAAAAGCAAAGGACCCCATGACTAAATAAATTGATGTTCTATATTTTGCACATCTATATTGTTTAGGATTCTTGTTTGGAAAAGCCGGACAAACTGACCATCTAACCTTCCAAAATTCTAAGTAAATCATCATTTACATAAAATACATCGACACCATCCTTCTTAGGTCTAAGAATATCGTACTTTACTAATTCATTCATGTATTTTGTCAATGTAGTCCTTGAGGTTTTTCCAATAATCTCTCCAATTAGTTTTGGCTTGATGTAAGGCTGGCTAAATATTGCTTCATTTACCTCTTTATTATACCATTTGATTTTTCCTTTAGCATATTCAAGGGTTGAGTCCATTTGTGCTAATATTTCATTAATCCTGGTATTTGTTAGCAAAGAAGTCTTTTCTGTTGCTTCTAACATGAATTCAATCCAGGGCTCCCAGGAGTTACGCTGTGTTACAGCTCCCAATCTGAAGTAATAATCTTCCTTATTCAGGATGATATATTTCGACATATACAATACTGGCTGACCTAACAATCCTTTACTGATTAAATACAAAAGATTCAGAATCCTTCCGGTTCTGCCATTTCCATCCTGAAACGGGTGAATGGCTTCAAACTGGTAATGAGCTACACACATTTTCAATAAGGGATCAACCGGATACTTATCATCATCATTCAGATATTCAAGTAAATTATCCATTAAAGATTCAATAAGTCCCTCGGCTCTAGGCGGTGTGTATATGATTTCTCCTGAGTGAAATTCACTTTCACCCTTTTTTATTACAACTCTTGCTTGTGGTGATCTATAGCCAGATGTAGTTTCTTTTATTTGATTAAATATTCGCCTAACCAAATTAGCATCAATCTTCTGATTTATTTGCAATTCCTTATGTCCAGCCCAAAGAGCTTCTCTGTATTTTAATACTTCTTTTGTTGCGGGGTTTGAATCAGTCTCTTTAGTAGTATCAGAAATTGCTTTGTAAAGCTCATCTTCTGTTGTGAAGATATTCTCTATTTCTGTTGAAGTTTTTGCTTCCTGTAGGGCTAATGTATTTATTAGCATTAAAGGATTTGGCAATCGATTTAAATTACCATTTACAGTTGCTAAAGCCCTGGAAGCTAGCACCAATCGTTTCAAAATAGCAGGATTGCTCTCAATATCCGAATCAGGTGGTAATGTAGGTAATTCGTTATAAGGTTTTTGACGATCATACTTTTGTCGCTTCATATATGTTCAAATTATTTTAATTTCTGGACGTATTGCAAATATATGTTCATTTTCTGATATTACAACACCCCTTTGTCCATATTTATATGAATATTGAACAAACATGACAAATCATATCAATAAGTGATTATAATATAGCAATACGTCCAAAATCAGACTTTAATTGGACAAACAAACATGGAGATTGACATACTCAAAAAAAGTAAGAAGAATTAAAAGAAGTAGGCCAGACAAAGGAGGCTATTGGGAAATTATTGAATAACTTCTGTTAAGTAAGTTTCCTGTTTAATGACATTTCTTATCCTCAATCTATTTCATTCTGATATTATACTTTTGCATCTCGTTGTAAAAAGCGAAACAATTGGGATTGATTTGAAATCAAACTAACTCTTCAAATATACATATGTCAGGTAAGGTCAAGATTGAGATCGAAGTGGAAAAGGATCAGGTAAATAATTTCTATGATGCATTTGGAAAATTATTAAGTGACAGGAACCTTCCCTTAGCAGGTCAAAACCTACTAATTGAGCAACTGCAGGTAATCCTTGGATTTAATCCAGAGGATTTTCTCACTATATTAATTGATGTTCATAGTATGATTAAGTTGGCTACAGAAAACCTGGAACAGGTAAAACATTTCTTGAAAGAAAGTCAGAAGAAGTCATCCGCTTACCAGGAGTTTGCTAAGATTATTCATTCAGAAAATTCCACTATGATGAAGGATCTGCTATTTCTGCTTTGGATAAGACGGACGCTCATGTTAGGAATTTTTCATTCTGATTTTCAAATGAAGCTTAACTTTGCGCTCACCTTTCCTCTGGTCAAAGAGAATTACCTTAAAGATGATTTTTATGACCTTGATAATGACCGTTTGGATCTGAACCTTCACAATATTCAGAAGTTTGAATGCCTTTTCAATGAACCAAAAACCAAGCTTGAATTTACCCAGGAACTGGACTTTTATGTGCTGCGTATTCTAAGAATTTTGGGTCATGATTTCTCACGCAAACCGGTTCACTCCCTATCCATATTAACGGGATCTATATGCACTGCAATGGGATTATTGATGAACGAGGAAAGGTATATGGAGGAGGAGAAGAGTTCTACCTACCGGCAGTATCTGAAATATTCTATAGAGAGCTCTATTAAACGGATAAGTAATGAAATGACTTAGGTTTTGGGCCAAAGTGCATGCGCCGGACAATTTTGACCCCCTTCGCCGACATTAACTGACCCCCCTCTCGCCGCTTTTAAGTGACCCCACCTTGGAGAGTGATTTCTTTGATAAAATCACCGTTTTAAGCAAGCTTTTTATTCTCATGGTTAAGCAGTTGAATCTGACTTAATTAGGGTTGTATTGAAATAATCCTAAACAATGTCAAAAAACTTAATCATTATGAGTAAAGTACGTAAAATCATTGAACTCTATCAGAGTAGAAGAGGAAAGAAAACCATTTCAAAAAGATTAAACATTCCATTATCAACGGTGCGCCGATATACCAGATATTTTCTGGCATCTGGCAAAAGCCATGACGATATCCGTGCAATGAGTGATACCGACCTTGAAAACATGTTTATCAGGATGGGTAATCGGAGTAGACTCGAAGACAATCCAAGGTATCAAAAGGCCTTGGTTTTTTTTCCTAAGATGGAACGGGAACTGAAGAAAGTAGGAATGACCAAGGAAATGCAGTGGCGTAAATACCTGGAATCTAATCCAGATGGATATCAACGAAGTCAGTTCAATAATTATTACTTAAGTTGGTACAGATCCAAGCACCCTATTGGTATTATTGAGCACAAAGCGGGAGACAAGATGTATGTGGATTATACTGGAAAGAAGCTGCATATTGTCCATCCTGATTCAGGAAAGATTATTGAGTTAGAAGTGTTTGTTGCTATTTTGGGAGCCAGTCAGCTGATCTATGCCGAGGCAAGCATGACACAGAATACAAGAGACTTTATCAGTTCCAATGTCAATGCTCTTGAATATTATGGTGGCGCACCGCTAGCAATAGTAACAGATAATCTGAAGGCGGCTGTGATCAAAAGTAGTAAGTACGAACCTAAACTGAACGAAGCATTTAAAGACTTTGCAAGTCATTACATGATGACAGTTCTGCCTGCTGCACCGTATCGACCAACTTATAAATCTCTGGTCGAAGGAGCTGTTCGGATAATCTATCGAGAGATCTATGTAGAGCTGCAAAAGAATGTATACTCAAGTATCGAAAGCATAAACAAGGCAATACTGCTACTTCTGGAAAAGTTGAATAACCGATATTTTAGCAAAAAGAAATTTAGCAGAAGACGGTTGTTTAATGAAATAGAAGCAGTTGCCCTGAATGAGTTACCAAGGAAACGATACGAAGTAAGAGACCGCAGCAATGCTACGGTACTTAAAAACAATCACGTTCGATTAGCTGAAGATCAACACTACTACTCAGTTCCTTATCAGTTTATTGGCAAAAAAACATCCATCTATTACGACGATAGGGAAGTTGAGATTTATTACAAGTATGAGCGAATAGCGATACATAACCGGGATCGAACCGCATATAAATACAGCACCAGAGATGAACACTTGCTTGCCAGAAACAGAAGTATTAACAACTGGGATATAGATAAGTATTTAGTGAAAGCAAAGCAGGTTGGTGATCCCTGTTGTGATTATTTACAGGAGATTATTAAACGCCGAACCCATGGCGAAGCGGCTTTCAAATCATGCAAAGGAATCATGAATTTACTGAAAGGTTTTAGTCCGCAACGACTAAATAAAGCCTGCATGAGAGCAGCCGCCTATCATGATTACAGTTACAGCACAATAGAAACAATCTTAATCAGAGGACTTGATAAAGAAGATCCGAAAGATGAAAAAGCCGAGATCCTAATCCCAAAACATGATAACGTAAGAGGTAAGGATTATTACAATTAACACAGTCGAACATGAGCCGCAGAAATACCTTCTGCGGTTTATATTAATCTTAAATGCAATTAATATGAATGAAAGTACATTAAAAAAGCTAAGGCAAATGAAGATGCTGGGTATGGCAAATGCCTTTGAAGCCAGCCTGGCAAACACACAACGAGAAAATCTGAGCTGCGATGAGTTCTTATCGGTTTTAGTTGATGCAGAACATGATGATCGCACCAACAGAAGAATCGAAAGAAATATCCGCAACGCCCGCTTTCGGTATAAAGCCAGTATCGAAGAGCTATATCAGGATGTGGATAGGAACATAAATCGATCTCTGTTATCCAGACTGGCAAGCTGTACTTATCTGGAAAAAGCAGAGAGCATACTAATTACAGGAAGCACTGGTATAGGGAAAAGCTATATTGCTTCAGCCTTGGGAAATCAAGCTTGTGTTCAAGGATACAAGGTCTTTTATAGTAACACAAGAAGACTCT
>Ga0233443_1001598_pt1 | contig 19346 bp, 14 predicted proteins | sample SI_123_September_2_FD_182784 | JGI IMG/M metagenome (GOLD analysis project Ga0233443, IMG submission 182784) | Seawater microbial communities from Saanich Inlet, British Columbia, Canada - SI_123_September2016_200_MG | ecosystem: Environmental > Aquatic > Marine > Inlet | place: Canada: British... | reverse complement strand
AATCCACTCATTGCTACCACTCACACATTAAATCGAAAATGCATTAAATCTCCGTCCTGCATAATATACTCTTTCCCTTCAAGCCTTAATCTACCCGCCTCTTTAGCACCAGACTCACCACCCAACTGAATATAATCTTCGTAAGCAATAACCTCTGCCTTAATAAAGCCTTTTTCAAAGTCGGTATGAATTTTCCCAGCAGCCTGAGGAGCCGTAGCCCCTACAGAAACAGTCCACGCCCTAACCTCTTTTTCACCTGCTGTAAAATAAGTCTGCAAATTCAACAATTGATAACCTGCTCTGACAACACGGTTAAGCCCTGCCTCATCCAAACCCAGGTCTTGCAAAAACTCTACTTTTTCATCCTCTTTCAGTTGCGCTATATCAGCTTCAATTGAAGCACAAACCGCAACAACCACAGCACTTTCTTCCTCTGCAATTTTCTTCACACCATCAAGCAATGCATTATTTTCAAAACCATCTTCACTGACATTAGCAATATACATCACTGGCTTTTCAGTCAATAAATGCAACTCATGAAACCAAACTGCATGCTGATCTTCCACTAAAAATGTTCTGGCAAACAAACCATCTTCAACATGCTTCAATAAATTCTCAAGAAATCCTTGCTTTGCTTTTAACGTTTTGTCACCACTTTTTGCAGATTTAGTTGTTTTTACCAATGCTTTTTGAATACTGTCCATATCCGATAACAACAATTCTGTATTGATAATTTCGATATCAGATGATGGATTAACTTTACCATCAACATGAACCACATCATCATCCTCAAAACATCGAACAACATGAGCAATTGCATCAGTTTCTCTAATATTGGACAAAAACTTATTTCCCAATCCTTCACCTTTTGATGCACCAGCAACCAACCCAGCAATATCTACAAACTCCATCGATGTTGGAATAATTTTTTGTGGCAAAACTATTTTGGCTATTTTATCCAGCCGAGGATCAATTACAGGTACAATCCCGACATTTGGGTCAATGGTACAAAAAGGATAATTTTCTGCCGCAATGACTGAATTGGTTAATGCATTAAATAAAGTTGATTTGCCTACATTGGGTAGACCTACAATTCCACACTGAAATCCCATTACGCTTAAAAACCTCTTAGTTATTTATTAGCCGAACACGGCACATCAATACAGTCATGTACCAGGCTGCAATATGAGTGACATTACCGCCATTCTAACGGCAATACCATAACTGACTTGTTGCAATATTACTGAATTAGCCCCATCAGCAACGGCTGAATCAAGCTCAACCCCACGATTAATAGGGCCAGGATGCATCACAATAACGTCAGAATTTGCATGTTTCAATTTATCTTCCGTCAAGCCATACAATTGAAAATACTCACGCTCACTGGGCAAAAACGCACCTTGCATACGTTCTTTTTGTAACCGAAGCACAATAACCACATCAACCCCTTTAAGCCCTTCCTTCAAGTCATGATAAACATGAACACCCAACGCTTCTACGGAAGTTGGCAACAATGTTTTTGGACCAATCACTCTGACTTCACCCGCACCTAAAATATTAAGAGCGTGAATTTGAGATCTAGCCACTCGTGAATGCTCAATATCACCAATAATTGCCACGCACAACGAGTGAAAACTTTTTTTGCATCGACGTATGGTAAACATATCCAGCATCGCTTGAGTTGGATGCGAGTGTTTGCCATCACCTGCGTTAATAACACCAATACCAGGACGTACATTTTGTGCGATAAAGTGCGCCGAACCACTACCATCATGCCGTACTACAAATAAATCTGATTGCATCGCCTCAAGATTTCTCAGCGTATCCAGCAGTGTCTCACCTTTTTTAGTGGCTGAATTTGCAATATCTAAATTTAAAACATCCGCTGACAATCGCCTACCCGCCAATTCAAATGTTGTTCTTGTTCGGGTGCTGGCTTCAAAAAATAGATTAATAATGGTTTTACCTCGCAACAAAGGCACTTTCTTTACTGAACGATCCGTTACTCCAGTAAAGTTTTCGGCAGTATCTAATATCTTGGTTAAATGATCACAAGACAAACCTTCGATACTTAAAAAATGCTTTAATTCACCATTGGCATTGACTTGAATGTTTTCGTTATAAGCGGTATTTCTAATGCTGACAGGTGCTTTCATTTTTCAACCACAATTGTTTTAAGATTCAACTGCTCTGGCCCAGAGAGCTTAATATGCTGATTAGCTGGTAAATCCATTTTCATTCCTGCAACATCAGCTTGAATAGGCAACTCACGCCCTCCCCTCTCGACTAGCACAACCAACATCACAGAAGCTGGACGACCATAATCGAAAATTTCATTCAATGCTGCTCTAATGGTTCTACCTGACTGCAACACATCGTCTACCAAAATAATATGTCGCCCTTCAACTTCAAACGGCAAACAAGAGGGCTTCACTTCTGGATGAATACCTATTTTGGTAAAATCATCTCGATAAAATGCAATATTCAATTCACCCAATGGTTCATCAATAGCCAACATTGTTTTCAAACGATTGGCAATCCATACCCCACCCGTATGTATACCAATCATAACAGGGGTTTCTTTTTGACCGATTAACAACTGACTTTCTATATTATTTGCCATCACTTTAATCAATGGCTCTATTTCATGATGCTGCATTTGTATCCAACCATGTTTGTAAAATTAAAGCGGCCGCCAGATGATCCACCTGGCCAGCCCTCTTTGCCAGCTTTTTTTGTCGGTTAGACTTGAGTTGATACCTGGCTTCTTGCGTACTCAATCGTTCATCCACTTCAAATACTTCTAACTGAAATCGCCCATTCAATTGTCGGCCAAATTTTTGAGCTTTCAAGGTCAATGGCTGACTGGTTTTATCCATATGATAAGGCACACCAACAATTAAGCACTCAGGCTGCCATTGTCGAATGACTTTTTCAATGGCTTGCCAATCTGGTTTGCCATTAATACTGGCAATTATTTCCAATGGAGCACAAGTTTGAGTAATTGATTGACTGATAGCCACGCCAATTTTTTTCTCACCATAATCAAAACCCAAATACGTTTGAGGCATACCAGACATCTCTATAAGAATTCAAATTGAAAACCCGTTGCCTCATTACCTGGATCAACCAGTTCCAACACGACATGAATGGGAATATTGGGTTTCATATTTTGATATTTACCCGATAATTGCCCTAAATATTCATGTGGTAAAAAAATTCGCTGTGCCATTAACGAACTATCTGTTTTACTGATTTTCATCAATATTTTGGGAAATGGCTGTGAAAAATCTGCAGTATTTTTAATCGTAATATTAATTAACAACGACTTTTCATGCTCTGGGTTTTGCCGAATATCTCTTTGAGTAATAACAATCGCTTTAATATTTTTTTGAATCGGTACTTCGCATTGCAACACATCACACAATTGCAAAACTAAAGGACGCCATTGTTTTTTTTGTGCCAATTCATCTTTTAAAATAAACAACACCTGAATCATCATCATAAAAACCAAAACCAAACTTCCCACCAACCAGATGAAATCCGTTTTATTAAATTTATGTGGTAAGGTTTTGGGATCTACAACATCATGTAGTTCCAAAATATCTTCCATCATAATGGCGGGATGAGCATCTTCCTTATTTGTTTCAGTCTTTGTATTTTTTGCTGTTGGCGCAACGCTGCTATTTTTTACCTTAACAGGTTGAGTTTTAGGAGTTGGAGAAGGTATTCTTTTTTCAACAGAGTTACTATCATCCTGTTTTAAATTTTGCAAAGCATTGAATACACCATGACAACTACTACACCTGACTTTTCCTTGAGCCATTTGTAAATGTTGTTGAGAGACACGAAAAACAGTATCGCAGCTAGGACATTGTGTAAACATGGTTGGTTTTTATTGAGATAGTTTGGAAATTTCTCAATTATATGATGTATCGTACTGATTTAACACCATGAAATAATTTTATTTTACAGACGTGATTTTATCCCCCCCAAGAGGATAAAGTTTCGTTCGAGCAGACAAGCGGCTCAACTTAGGAATGAAAATTAAATAACCTGGACATATTTCTTCCAATATTGTCTAGGAGGCTGTCCAAAAACTCATCTTTCCGCCAACTCTGCGTTAAAAATGGTCTCAAAATGCTCATTTACACACGTAAACTGTGCTTTTTCGACAATTTTATGCCTTGATTTGACGAAAATCTGAGTTCTCGGACAACCTCCTAGGTTATTTAATTTTCATCCCTTAGCTTTTATCCCACAAGGGGATAAGTTTGCATTGAAGCGGATAAACCGCTTAATTTAGCTTTAATCACTCAACACAGATGCAAGATCAACTTGACCTTTTTTATAAAATATTTTGGCAAAACCAAAACCGATCATTAAGGAGTTTTTTTGTTTAACCAATGGACTATTGTTAAATTTTGCTCCAGATAAATTCGTATAACGAATAAAGCCACCAAACCAATAGTCATTAGCCCTCTGTGTCAATGATAACACCAGTTTACTACCGCTATAACCTCCTGCTGAATTAAACCTTGACCTTGAAGCAATGACGAATTTTTGTGGTACATCGTAATAATACTGATGATATTTATCACCCGCAAATAGTGGACCAATACCCACTGAAAAGTTCCAGTAGTCACTCACACCAGGCTGGCGCATATTCAAGTTTAATTTTGGTCGAATCGTCCAACCAAGATTATTGAATTCTTTGAAATTCATGGCAACATTTTGCCGTACAGGAACTTGAAACGTTAAATCAACGCCATGTTTTGAATTCTGCCAAAGATCAATGACTAAAGATGGACCGATACCAAAAGCAGGCAACAAATCATCCATGCCTTTTCTTGCTTCATTTTTATCACTTTTAACAGGAACACCCGCCCCCAAACTGATATTAATTCGCCCCCAACCCCAATCACCAAAATAACCTGTCAAACCTTTTCTGTTCAATTGTAATTTATCGCCACGATAAATCACATAGGGCAGTGGCAACAGATAACCATGGTTTTCATCAGAGCCTGGATAATCATTATATTGCAAACCAACCAAGCCCATACCCAGCTCTATTTTTGGCAAAGTAGCAGCCTGAGAAACATTAACTTGAATAGGTATAACAAATACGAATAAAGACACCCATTTCATAAAACTCATTTTTTATCCTCAGTAGAAATAGCAGGAACGACTATTTTTTCTTTTCTCAAACGCTTCCAATAACCGCCAAAACCAAAACTACCCCACCCCCATTGCAACCATTTAATGAGAGCAAATGCTAACCACAACGCCCAAATCAGCATTAAGCCTCGATACCAAATCATTGAAACAGAAAAAACCCAAGGCTGTTGCAACATATTTTGTGATCGATCTAAGTACCATTGCAATAAATAACGATTAGAACCATTACCTGCAATTGACATATCTGGTGCACCCAACAAGCCTTGTTGTATTGCACCCAAGATGGAAAGTAATGCCGACAGAGTCAAAATAAACAACGCCACTTGAAAAGCATCAAAAGCCCACTTATTCATCGTCTTGACATTGAGATGACGACGAAAACCCAGTGCAAAAAGCCAGACAACAATCACCACCGAGACCTCAAGACTTGCTGGCGCAATACCCAAGCACAGCAAAACCCACTGTTTGGAGGTTAGGGGAGTTAATGTACTTCGCCCCAACAGAAATGCGATCATCAGCACCACAATTAACACACCCCAGAATAAAATAGCTGGTCCGATACCAGTACCTCCTGCGAGTAAAATCCAACGATCTTTCGACAACTTAATGATGCTATGCGAATTAACACTGTTGATGGCAATATCGACTTGAGGAGATTGAAACCAGTTGGAAATTCCATAAAATTGTCGCCATTTTATTGAGACCACCTGTTTCCCTGGCGAAACTGGAATTGAAAGAAAATTATTTTTTAATCGAATGGATTGGTTTTTATTGTTAATTTTTATACTTTGTAGACTGGCTTTTTCAGGCAATTGAATTTTATGATGGCCACCACGACTGGAACGAATGGTTAATTTCAGATCAATATCCGTCGCACGTAAACCAGGCGTTACTTTCATGTCACTTTTATCAATGGTTAACGTAGGCCCAGAGACTCCTGTTGGTCGCTTAACCGTAATCTTAACTGATTCGCCAGGCCAGGGACGCCATTGAGGCATCCACTGAGACTGCTGATTTTGTTGTTGCACCACTGGAATTCCTGCAAGACTTACATGCCACAATGATCCGACATCCAATTTCCACACTTCTATCCACTGAGTAGTCATGGGTGCAATAAGATTAATAACTTCATCTTTATCTAAAATTGAAGTCCACACAAAACTATTTTGTTTTGCCTGCATATTCACCAAAACCCCATGATCTTTAACCTGAACATTACCACTGGTCACTGACTCACCCGCTAACAGTGGAATTTTCAATAACATCGACTGACCTGCACGAGTCACTCTTTTAACACGAGTCACCACCTCCCAATCCAGTCCAAGCATTAAAGTTCTTTCTACTTCAGCAAAAACAGGCAAGGTCCCCGCATTAAAACGCTGTTTTATTTGATTTTTTTGTTGCGATTGACGAATAAACTGTACAGAAGATTTAACATGACCTTGCTTATCAAGGCCTCGCACAGCCCATTTATTTGAACTCACTGAGACATGATGAGGACGCAGCGGAAATTCAACAGTCATCGCCGCAGTTTGTCCTGACAACTCAAGCTTCGCTGAGACTTGATGAATGCCTTTTTTTAACTGAATCCACAAAACACCAGCATCATCACGACGACTACTTTTTATCAATTGAGTATTGAGTAATACTTGCTGGTATTCACCTTCCGACACCAATGGCAAAGGCACACTAACATGAGCCAAAGTATGTATTTGGAATTTCAGGCTCATCACATTATCTTCAATATTGATGATTGCATTTTGATAATCAGCACAATTCGGCAAACACTTAGGCGGTTCTAACAATCGTTGCTGTAATTGTTGCAACATTTTTTCTGAAGGCATCTCTGCCATGGCTCGATTATCCGTTACTAAATTTAAAACAATGACAACAGGCACCAACCAATAAGCAGATAATTTAAATTTTGAAGTCATTGATTTTAACGAAATATCCAGTAACCGAATAAATAAACCAAAAATCAACAATACCCGTAAAAATCCCAGCAACCGATTGACTTCGGGTGAAATGAAATAGAACTTCAATGTTTGCTGTTGACTAACAGGACCACTCCAATTCAAACCAACCTTATTCCAACGCCATTTTGGCAACCCAGGTCCTGTCTGAATTTTTGCTTGTAAATCCATTTTCTGTAATTGCTGTTTTTTTGAATAAGATTTAATACGATAGCTTTTACTGGCAACATTCTCACTGCGTTGTACCATCATTGGCATGGCATTAGATTTATATTGCCTCGTATCACCCGAGGTAAAATTATAACTTTCTTTATATCTGGTATTTTCTCCTGTACCCAATGTCACCCATGGTTTTTCAAGCTGTGGGTACAACGCCGTTCTAACCTGAGTAATGGCAAAATTAATCACAATTAAAGCCACTATGAATAATGAAGTAAATTTATAAAAATTTGCAGATTTTTTAAATCGACCTTCTGGCAATACACGAACCAAAGCAATCACCGCCAATACATTTAAAATTGCCCATGATGGCGCATATTGCTCTTGGTAAATTAATAACAAGGTGACAAATGCCAAAGCCCCCCACTTCCATCCCCATATTTTGTAGCAAGACAAACTAATAATAAGCAATATAAATAAATCCAGCAGTGACCACTTTTGAATCCAACTGGTCGATAAACTATCTAATCCCGTTGCATCAAATAATTTCCAACCAGGTGGCAAATGCAGGGTTGCTGATACACGGTCAAAATCATGACTCCAGCCAACTGCGGAAATAACCGATGACTCGTCATTAATACGACTATCGGCCTCCAGCTTTAAATTTCCCTGGCGAATTTCCACTCCAGGGTTTTGTGATTCATTAAGGCGAGTTATAAACTGAGCTTGTTCATTAATCATCACTCGCCCCAGCACAGCAGCCCCACCCATTTCCAAGCGCCAGTCTTTGTGCATAGCCCCTGTTATTTTGTCTTGTACAGTATAACCTTTGCCATTAAAATCCAGATAAATATTGCGTTTAAGAGACAAGCGATTGGGCACAGGCTCTGAATTACCTCTGCGTTTTTCAACCAAAGTCATGACATTACTTGGCATCATTAAATAAGCAGGAAACTTTTTCCATGAAACAGGTAAATTGGTTTGGTTGGTATCAATTTCCTGCACCCCCTCCACATCAACCACACGCAAATCTGCCTGTGATTGAAACACCCAGACCTCTTGTTTTGGCCAATATTGACCATTGCTATTTAACAGCAAACTATTTAATGGCTTATCATGACGGACTTTGAGTTTTATCAACCACTCTCCCGCTCTAACTTGCACTCTCAACAATCCATTTGATTCAATTCTGGCGGGCAATTTGGTCGATAAATATTGAGGAATAAAACCTGAATCCACCACTCGTCCCAATTGAATTTCACGACTGTCACCCGATACTTTCAAGTGAATTGAATAGGTCATGATGAGTGGAATACTGTCTTTAATGTGACGAAATACTTTAACTTCTAAACGGTTTTGTAGTTTTTTACTTTCACTAATGACTTTTTTCCTGTTTAACCACAAACGCCCATCTTTATCACGATCAATTGCAATTGATTTTTGTGTTTCTGATAATTTCAATAAACCAGTTTCTCTGGGAATAGAAATAGACTCAGGATATTGATGCCACTTAAATTCACCTGAAAGCTTAATCTGACCTTTGGTTAACCAGACATAAGGCTTGTTATTTCGCTGAACAACAGCAACAGGACGATCACCCAACATGACATTAACTGGCCACAATTTACTATCGCCAGGCAATGCAACCCAACCTTGATGATAAACTTGCCAAGATTGATTAAAGCTTGCACCCATTGGTTTTAATTGAATGGACAGTTGGCCAGGCCATAAACAATTGGGTTCTTTTTTTGAATTGTAAAAAACAGGACATTTTTGCTTTTCATGCCCTATCATGACCCAAGACTGCCATGGTTTTAGAGGATCTGGAATATCTTTTTCTGTGATTGAAGCCAGTAATAGAGAGGATGAAACACACAGCACTAGAGCAAAAAGCAGTTTTTGAAACATATCGTTAACCTAAAAGATTGGATTTTAAGATAGAATATCAGCGAACCACTCAGCGCATTTAGATTTTAGCCGAGCTCAAGGTATTTTTGCATGAAATATGTGAACGTAAAAAAACAAAGATTATTCTTCGGGAAGTTGGGCATCAATGCTACGAAGTGAGCGCAGAAATAATCCCAACCCACCGATTGCAAGAACCAACATTGTAATCAGATCAAATGCACTCATTGCTTTGAAACTAAAACGAATAGACGAAATCACGCCAATAATTAGAGCCGCAACCGAGCCAATGCTAATTAACCAGCCAATGACATTCCTACCATTATAAAAAACCAGCCCAATACCCAACATAAAAGGAATCATGATGGTTCCACCCGTAATTCCGAAAGAACTACCGAAAGATGACACTCTGTACAAACTATTGCCGAAAGCAAATGATGAGGTGACTGAAATGGAGTTTAATAATAAATAAAAACCACCACACATCATGATAAAACCAATAAAAAATTGTCCAACACCGCCAGATGTACCGCCTGCACCCTTCATAATTAACCTCTAAAAATTAGAATTCATCCAAATCATTATCGGGTGACTCAATCTGTACAACGGGAGTATCATCACAATTTCCCCATTCGGACCATGAGCCTGCATAAGCTTTTATATTATCAAAACCCAAACTTTTTAATAAAACGAAGGTATGACATGAACGATGACATGTCTGACAATAAACAATAATTTCTTTATCTTTGGAAACGCCCAAACTTTTTAATACGGGCAAAAGGGTTTCAGCTGATTTGAAACGGCCATTGCGCCGTAAGTCTTTGGTATAATTCCAGTCTAAATTTTTCGCACCAGGGATATGGCCACTTCTTTTAGCAAGCGGTTGTAACCCAATATATTCATTATGACTTCTGCCATCAAGCAGTATGACATTGGGGTCATCCAGGTGTTTTAATACATAATCTTTATCGACAATTGTCTGGGGTTCTTGTTTCACTGTAAATGTTGATGCTTTTGCAAAGGTGGGCATTGCGTGTAACGGATAACCTTCTTTTGACCACGAATTAAGTCCACCATTTAATAATGAATAATTTTGATGGCCGATAACATCCAATACCCACAATAATCGACTAGAACGACCACAACCTTCATCATCATAAGCCACGATATGTTTATCGTATGTAATACCTAACTCGGCAAATGATTGACTGATGGAATCAACATCGGGCAACAGCCCTTGAGCAAACTTGCCTCGTTTAATCAAATCAAGATAACTGCAATTGATTGCTGTTGGAATATGTCTTTCTAAATACCGATGTTCTGCATCAACGGAAATAATTAAAATATTCTCATCACCCAAATGAGACTCTAACTCTTGTGGTTCAATAATCAGTGGTAGATTCATCTTTGATAAAGTTCCGTAAATATTTTAATGCTGTAATTACAGCTTGATGACGTATCAATTCTCGATTACCAAAAAAATGGCAGCATTGTGACTGTTGGGTATTTTTATTTGCCCAGCCAAACCAAACAGTACCCACAGGTTTAGTTCGAGTACCGCCAGAAGGTCCAGCAATACCCGTAATTGCAATTGAATAATCAGCGTGACTATGTTGAATAACACCTTGCGCCATCTGCTGTGCAACTTCTTCGCTGACCGCACCATAAGTTGCAAGGTCTTGAGTATTAACGCTCAATTGCTCAACTTTTGAGTCATTACTGTAAGTTATAAAACCACGATCAAACCAATTTGAACTGCCTGGAACATCAATAATACAGCTAGATAACCAGCCACCAGTGCAAGACTCAGCCACGGCTAACTTCATTTTTTGTTGAGTTAGCAATTTACCAAGTGACTGACATTGTTTTGAAATTTGCTTCACAGTAAAAATTAATGATATTGAGTCTTTAGGTTTCCGAATATTTACTTTGCTCAAACTCATAGAGGATATCTAACATTCGACGGGTAAAAATAGTCGATCTTTCAGTATAGCCTTCAGGCAATGAGACAGAATCCAGTTTATCCTGCTGACCTGCCAAATGATAAGACAAACAAGTATTGAAATATTCAAACAATTCTTTAGGCAATGATTGATAACAAGGAAACGTATCGATATCATAGACAAAAACATTATTCTCATTTGCCACAACGGTCAATTGTCCCCATTCAACATGAGTCGATTGCTGAATAGTTTTAACGGCATGACTGAGAAAATCAGGATTAACACAACGATATTTTTCTAATGATTCATTGGGGAACTGTGTTGGAGCCATATAATCTAAACACATTAACGGTTTACCCGCCAACATGTAACCTCTTAACAAAGAACCTTCAACAATTTCGGCCACCATAATGGGTGGTTTATCAGTAGCCACTAAATAATTTTTTTGTTTATCTTTAAATAACTGCCAACCAGCTTTACCCGATACAGGTCTCCATACCGTCTGTGGATGTTTTGAACAGAACTCATTAACATCATCAATACTGTTACTACAAATAATATCAGGAACTGAGACACCATTGCTTTTAATTGTTTCCAAGAGATGATATTTCATAAAATCATCCAGATAGGCTCTGGGAGGATTATATAACTTAACCCCTCTTCGATCCATTTCACAAAATAAACTAAACCAAAAACTATAAGTCTGTTGTTCTTTTAAGAAAGAATCTTGCCATTGACTCCAGTCAGTCATTTGAACTGCGGATGGCACAATGGGATCCATGTATTCATAATCATAGATAATGGCTTTATCCAGAGAATTTAAATCAATCTCATTCCAGCTCATTGAATCTTCAGTAAAACCTGTTTGGTCTTTTTCACTGAGATTCATATTAAAACTAAAACAGTCAACGCCCAGTTTTTTTAAGCGATCCGAAAGGCTACTTGCCATTTGATTGGGATGTTTTGAAAAAATGCCTATTTTCATAATAATTCAACAATATCTTTTAAAGCTAAGTTAAGGGCTGTGTAACAAATAAATGTCCAACTTGCTTGGCTTTTTGTCCACTTTTTTGTTGCAAAAATAGTTGTGTAATTCGACTATACGCCTATTTTTGCTTCTCAAAAGCGAATAAAAATCCTGCGCAATATGGGTAGTTTATTTATTGCGCGTTACCTAAGCACTCGCCTACTCGAACGAAACTTATCCCTTGTGGAATAAAGTGCTATTTCAATGGAATAAAAAAACTAAGTTTTCTATTTTGTGCAAGAACTTTCATGCGATTTACATCTATAGAACTGGTTGATGTTCGCTCCATATACCGATTAGCAATAATACCCGATGCCAATAATAATCGAGATTCTGCCTTTCTATTGGCAATATAAGCCTGGATCACGCCCAATTTTGCGGTTAATAAATTTCTTAGATTAACAATTAATTCCAGTTCCGTTGTATCTGCGCCCACTTTTCTCTTGCGTAGTAATTTATCATAGGCAATTTGTGACAATTTTTCGGTATCCAATGCCAAATTAATTCTTGTTCTTGCAGAGCTAACAATTGAAATAGCATCACGGATTTCTAACGTAATATCAACTTTCTTATTGTTATGATCCATTGCGCTAGACTCCTGGGAAACCATGCCACGTACTTTGGCCGTTTCTTTTGCTCGATTACCTAAAGGTCTTTTAACATCAATGGAATAAGCTTGTCCAAAAAAGTCTGGGTCTATCAAATGACCAACTGATCTATAATATTCAGTATATCCATATTTTGACCCTTGCTGACTTGCTGACCAAGACCCCCCGACTGTAATGTCCCATTTTGCTTGATCCTGAAAAAATTTCTGATTAATTTTTGCCATTTCTAGGTCTTTTTCCGCCATAAATAAATCAGGTCGGAACGTTTGACCTTGTTGAGTCATTTTTTCAACATTTAACTCTAAAAAATCTTGCAGTCGACCATAATAATCAACAGGAGCATAAATATTATTGGCTAAATCATCCGTGTTATTGTTGATTAATTTTGACAATGCTTGTGATGCCAACAATAAATTTCGCCATGCCTGCTCCTCCTGAACTCTAACTTTGGCAAATTCTGCATCAACTTGTACTTTATTAAAACGTGTGACCGAACCATTCTTAAAAAGTCGCTTGGTTCTCTCTTGTTGAGACCCCACTCTTTGCCTATTTTCGATTGCAACATGAAGGCGTTCATAGGTATTAACCAATTCCCAATAACTCAGATCAACCTGTAATAAAATTTGATTGATTAATTGCTTAACCACCCAATGAGTTTTTTCCTTTCGTTTTTGAGCCAACATTGCACTGACATTATTACTTGAGAATTCACCGTAACCTTTACCATAAACAGGTAACGGCATTTGTAAACTAACACTCAAACTGGAAGACCAGGGAGCACCTGTTTTAAAAACCTTACCATCAACCGCATAAAAAATAGGTTTATTGGTTGTCACTTCACTGATGGTATATGAGCCACCATCTTCAAGTTGTTGCGAAACACCAATCGTTAATTTAGAGGTGATTGTACTGCCAAAATTATCCGCTTTACTGGCAAAAATTTCCTGATCACCTTTAATCCCACCTTTTTGTCCTCGATAACCCAACTCAATGACTTGAGCTTGAGTTTGGTTGGGTGCCGTATTAACAGACAGTCTATTTTCAATACCATTTGGGAAAATACTGGCCATATCTCTGAAATTTAAACTACCAATAATTGATCGATTATTTTTCTTACTAACATTGTGCGTTAGGCTGGCACTGAGAATTGGGTCAAACACGGCTCTAACTTCAATTAAAGCTTCTTCAATGGTTTGATTGTCATATTTTGAGATGTGTAATGATAGATTTTTTTCCATGGCTTGTAATGCAGCTCTTTTTGCATTAATTGGCACAATGGTTTTGCCACGAATTTGTCCCACAGCCCCCTCAGAAGTTTCGTCTGATAAGGCATTTCTAATGTATTCATGCAAAAAAGTTTCGTGAGGATGTTCCGCTTTTAACACAGTAAAACTGATTCCCGCCTCATTGGCAGAAACCGCTTCAGTCACAGCATCATCTGCTATGGCAATTTGTGAAAAAATCATGAGTAGAAAATAAAAGTGTTTCATACACGTCATTCCTAAAACCTAAAGTATTTTAGCCCTGCATTCTGAGCCAAAGAATTGATCCGATGCCTATCAAAAACAGTCTGCGCAGTTCTTAAGGCATATATTCTAGCCAAAATACCTTTGGCAGCCAACAACCTGGCTTCTGCCTGTTTTTTGTCAATCAGTGATTGTATCCATGTTTTTTGTGCATTAATCATATCATTATTTTTAACCAATAATTCATATTCAGTAATCTTGCCCAAATCCATTTGTTTGATCGATTTTTTGTAAGTTAATTGAGTCAGCTCATAAAGTCTTTTGGTCACTTTCACCCTAGACTTTGCACTTTCAACCGCCATATTGGCATTATTATAACTGGTTTGAATTTTATTTTTACTGACTTGATATAAAATCTTCTGATTTTCTAAAGCCGCCTCAGAAACTGTAATATTGGCATTTGCCGCATGATTTCCCCAAGGATATCGATAAGACAATCGAGTAAAAATAGAAACACTATCAGGCTCAACAATATTGGCCAGTGAACGATCTAAATGAGCATAACCATACACAGAATTACTTTGTGAAAATGTCGATGCTAGGATATAGGAGAGGTCAGGTCTTGCAGCAACTTTACTGGCTTCTACATTAATTTCAGCAATTTTTTTATTTAACTCTATTTCTTTAAGTTCTGGGTTATAGGTGATATTTGCTTCATTGGACTTGGCTTCAATTAATCCATCTTGTTCAAATAAAATATAGGCATAATCGACAGGCAATAAAATTTGCCCTTTATACTCTTGATCCAATTCTCTTTTCAATGAATTTGATGCACGAACTAAATTATCCCATTCATTTTCTTCCTGACCTTTCAATCTTGCAAGTTGGGCATCTATTTCTGCTTTTGTTGAACCTGTCGCCATTCTTTTTTCAAACAAACGCTGAGTTTTTTGTGCCAATGCTTCAATATTTTTTCTGTTTTTTACACTGACATAAAGATTTTGAGCCGACTTAACCAACTGCCAAAATTTCTGCTCTACCTGTAGCAATGACTGGTTAATAGATTTTTCAACTTGCCGGTAAGTTTTATCTTTATTAAGTTTTGAGGTTCTCACTGACACATTATCAGGTGAATATCGGCCAAAATCTTTAGCAAAAGGTAAACTGGTGATGATTCTTGCCACCAGAGTCGACACCCACGGTTTATCGTACGCACCAAAAATTGCCGTATCAACACCATCGACAATACCCGCTTGAGCCGCGTCGCCATTAATAATGAAGAAATTTTTCTGATAGGTTGTACTTAAATTCAAACCAACTTCACCGCCCCAAGAAACTTTTTGATTCCAATCAAAGGTTAATTTTGTTTTCTTGGTTGAACCAAAAATATCACGGATACTGCCAGTCTCACTTCTTGACTCAAAACCTTCGGGTCTGAATTTATCAAATTCAACATAAGCTAAAACTCCAGAAGATATATTTCTTCTGAAACATTCTGTTTTATCGCAATTAGGTACACGAGTCTCAGGATCTACAGCACCCAATTGATTATTTTGTGCAACAACAACCGTTTCACCTTTAAATTTCAAAAAATTTTCTACACGATCATATTTTTTCGAATGATTACCTAAAAATGATACGGTAATGACAGGATCAAATAACGCTTCTGCCTCTATATAAATAGATTTTGCAACTTTTTTTGATAATCGACTCTTTTGGATAGCAATATTGTAGTTTAATGATTTTAATGCTGCTTCTCTGGGAGATATTTCATAAATTTTATCATTTTGAAAAATCAGGTTATTTTTTGATCGCTCAATAAGTCCTTGTTTGATGATTTCATTGATGACTTTTTCTTTTTCTTTAGAGTCAGAATCAGCCAAAAAAATCTTATTATTCATTAAAGCAGAGCTGGCAATCCATTTTCCTGATGCAACTTCTGTAGATGCATGACTGGTTGATAATACTATAATAATGGATAAAAATACGGTTACGGAAGTCATTCTCAAATTAAGCTTCATTTTTCTGACACCTTAATAACTTCATCTTTTTTAACAAAGCCACCTTGTATAGATTTGAACCGTACGTGAACCTTTTTATAATTAATAACAGCATCAATATAACCTGTTTTTGCATTTAATAAATCGTCCAGTTTTTGTAATTGTTCAAATTCTGTACTTAACAAATTACCACTTTTAGTCATTGTTCTATCAAAAGCTAATTGAGCCAGTTTAATATTTTCTATGGCAATACTTATTTGTGAACGTGTACTATAAGAAGTGGCTAAAACAATATTTAATGTATTGATAATTTCATTTTTCTGTTGCCACAGTTGGTCACTGGATTTTTGATAGTTAATACGTGCTCTATTTAGAGATGATTGTGCAGAACGGTTGCCCCAAGGACGTCTAAAATTCAATCCAATAAAATAAAATTCATTATCAGGATGGAATATATTTTTTACTGATTGCTCAAGACTATCATAACCAAACGTCGTACCACTTTGGCTAAATGACACTGACATATTGAACGATAAATCAATTTTTGCCTGGTTTTTACTACTTCTCAACAAAATATTATTCACATCATGAGTTGATTGATTTAAATTCAATGTTGCATTATTTGTCATGGAAGTTGTGATGGCAGATGCCTTATCAAATTGAATTACTTTGGTTAAATCATCTACAAAACCTGTTGGTATTACAATGAGGTTTGAATCAATACCTAATTTCTCAACCAGTAAATTTGAATTAGAAATGTAGTTATTCCAAGCTATTTCTTCGCTATTTAATATACCTGAATATTGAGCTTCAATTTGTGCTTTGGCATAAGAAGTTGCAAGTCTTGCCTTATATCGCTTCAGTGTTCTATTGAGTATTTTTTCCATATTTTGTCGATGTATGATGGTGACATACAATCTATTAAGTGACCTGATCAATTCAAGATAACTATTTCGTGTTTCTGCCAGTGAAGTATTCAGCGTGCTATTCAATAATTGTTCTGACTGATATAAACGTTTATCTGCCAAAATAATCCCTAAACTTCCTGAATCTCCATATTGACCAAACCCCTTGGTGTAAGGTAAAGGCATAAAGAAATTAACTGAAAAGCTAGATGTCCATCTGAAAGCACTACCCACTAAAAAAGGGTCTTCTTTACTAACAAAACTTGTACCGAAATCAAGACCCGATGGATTTCTAAAATCCTGGGTTGAAGACAACGAAATATTAAAATCTCCACCAAATGCAAACGCTTTTGTCCAAGATATAGCTCCATTAGTAGATCGACTGGGCGTAAAACTGGAACTGGCAAATTCTTTTACAGTCGTAAACTCTGGATCTTGTATACACAATTCAGAGAGTTGAACTCCATTTACAACGACACAACCCACTTCATCATTTTCTACGCCAGGACTAAATTCTCCTGTTTGTTTGGCTTCTTCTTCGGCGTCAGTGAATTCATTTTCTAGTAAATTAAATTCTTCTTCTTGCGCTTCAAAATCGTCTTCTTTTTTTCTTAATCGAGATATTTCTTCTGCTCTTTCAAATGATCGCTGCCAATTCCATGAGATGTTTGCATCCCAAACTGAATCAAATGAAGAATCAACTTGTTGCACCCTTGCTTGAGCTATTCTTAAATTTTGCCTTGCCGCCAGAATACTGAGATTGCTCTTTCTTGCTATTTCTATGGTTTTTTCTGGTGTTAATAGCATTACTTTTCGATTATTCAGATAATAACGTGCTCCTGTAACATCAGAACCTTTTTTTATGGCTTTATCTATAATCGATTGGATAAACGGGATATGATTTTCATTGATAATATTTTTAATCTGTAATTGATTATCATCTGCCGCCATCGCATGATGAGCAAATGAATAAATCAACAGAACACTGAGTTTTGAAATAATGATGGGTTTGATTTTTGGTAGAGACATTTTCATTTCTTAATCATATAGAAAAAAGTTTGCCATATGGATCAAATGACATTTTCGAGCATAACAACTCACTAGGAGGCTGTCCGAAAACTCATCTTTCCGCCAATTCTGCGTTAAAAATGGTCTCAAAATGCTCATTTACACACGTAAACTGCGCTTTTTCGACAATTTTATGCCTTGATTTGACGAAAACCTGAGTTCTCGGACAGCCTCCTAGGAGGCTGTCCGAAAATGCAGATTTTCTCCAAAACAAGGCAAAATTTAGCGAAAAAGTGCAGTTTACTGGTGTAAATGAGCATTTTGAGCCAAATTTTAACGCAGTTCTGGAGGAAAGATGCGTTTTCGGACAACCTCCTAGGCAACTCGCAATAAATAAACTACTCATCTTACTTGCTCTTTTGTCCGTCTTCTTTGCCACAAAAAAGACAACAAAATTTCTACGCAATAGAAGAGCAGTTTATTTATGCATGTTACCATTATGCATTAGATATAAAGTCTATTATTCTTGTTTCTTTTGCTGAATCAATAACTGCCAACGGTCGACTAAACGAATGGTATGCTTATCAACGTGTTCAACCAATAGGTTAAAATAAGGAAAATCTATGGTTAAAACCTTGTTATTTTCTTTTCTGCCCAAAACATACTTTTTCCTTTCCCGTTGTAATTTTTTAACATCAAACTCTTCAGGGACAGGTGCATCAATATCCGTGGGATCAGGATAGCGTTCCTCAAACATTTTATATTTCACGACCACTTCAGCCAAATTCACCATCGAAGAGATTTGTTGCATCATTAAAGAATCTTTATCATTCAATTTAGAACGTGTCTTTTCAATCAAAATCGTCATTCTTTCAACCAATTCAAGTGCTTTAGTCGCCTTTTTCATTTCAAAAAAACGTCGAATATCTCTTTCAAATTTTAAGAATTTTAATTTGACCTTTAATACCTTAATACCATCTAATTCAGGATATTTTGAAATTGCTAAATCAATATTGGCTGTCATTGCACGAATAATATCAGTTTCTTTGCTGTAGGTATCTTCGTCAAAATTACCTGGAGCAACGCCATAATCATCAACAAAACGTTTAATTTCTTTATTGTTCTTTTCAACAATGGCTAATTGAGCTTGTTTTTCTTGGTGTTTTGAAAAGAA
>Ga0233443_1001596_pt1 | contig 19350 bp, 12 predicted proteins | sample SI_123_September_2_FD_182784 | JGI IMG/M metagenome (GOLD analysis project Ga0233443, IMG submission 182784) | Seawater microbial communities from Saanich Inlet, British Columbia, Canada - SI_123_September2016_200_MG | ecosystem: Environmental > Aquatic > Marine > Inlet | place: Canada: British... | reverse complement strand
ACACTTTGTTATTTTCAGAATAGTTAAGTTCCACAAAATCTTTTATATCGTGATCTGGCGAACTCACAACAATTAGCTCTATATCATTGGTTTTTAGCAATTCTATTAACTTTATATCTAGCAAAGATTGCTCACCTAATTCTTTAAATGCAACACTTTTTGAGTTATATTTTTGTCCCCGTACTGGTACGATGGCAATAGTTGTCCCTTTTCTTTTCTTAGTTATAGAAACAAATTTCTTTTTAATTTTTGCACGGGTTTCTAAAATCCGATTCTCATTAGTTGTAAGATTTGAACCATGCTGACGATAATAAAACAACGGTTTATTCACATTACCAACCTTAAACTTAGCTACAAACTTTACCCACAACTCATATCCATCCTGACAAGAAAATTCTTCATCATACCCACCTAATTTTAAAAGATAACTTTTACGGATAAGTGTTACTGCTCCATGTGCTGGTTGGTCATACAACGAGACATTATTCTTAAAATCATGTCTTCTCTCGATACTCAGAATATTATCTTCATCATCTACCAAATAGTAATCAGGAAATATGAGCCCAAGTTCGTCATCTTCCTCTAGTCGCAACGTCATAATTTCCAGAGCTTCTGGCGCAAGAAAATCGTCAGCATCTAACCGCATAATGTATTTTCCCCTAGCGACTCGAAGTGCAATGTTGTTAGTTACATTAAGACCTTTATTATGCTGAAAAATAATGTCAATATTTGAATGATCCTCAAATTGTTCAATAATCTCCCTAGAGTTATCGGTAGAGCCATCATCAATGATTATTATTTCAAAAATTGATTTGGATTGATTCAATACACTATGAACAGCTTTCCTTATGTATTTTCCGTAGTTATAGTTTGTTATATAAACAGTAACCAATGGTGTTTGAGTATCAACGGTCATTGACTTATTCTTGTCTAGATTATACAATAGGCACACCAACTAATGTTAATCCGTCCGCAAAACGTACTTCGTCAATAGCCTGTTGCAACTCTACTTGTAGATCTCCTGTTTGTATCAAAGGATCAAATGATGATGTCTTATGTCCAATTTGCATGAAGGTTTCATAAATATCCATGCCATAATACCAAGCAGCAACAGGAGCAAATCCATTTCGCGTATACAACTCAGCTGCTGATGCATCCGAGAACGCCATTATATGACCCATTGGATCAAGGTGACGAATAACCGTTTCCGGCACTAACTTCTGGATTGCACTACTTAATGAATTCCATCTAGGCAATTTCGAAATGACCATTCCTGCGTCACTTGCTGATACAACATCAAATGCAGCTTTTAGTATTTGTCCAGGATTTGGAGTATGTTCAAGCAAACCCCAGAAGGTTACAATATCATATCCTTTATAGTCTTCCACGACCTCAGTAAAGTCCCGACCATCCAGCCTAATTCCCCATATTTCTTGGGAAAATTCACGACTTGATTCAGATAATTCTACACCATCTGCTTGAATGCCCATTCTACGACATGCTTCCACGAAATGACCAGCACCTGAACCAACGTCAAGAACACTTTTGGGTTTACGGCCATGTTGTTGCTCAAATACATCGATCATCCAATTTGCCCAAGGTACAGCAATCGAATTTAGTCTTGATTCTGCGGCTGACCTATCGGTATAAGTGGCAGCATATGTTATATCGTTCAAGTAAAAATTATGAATTGCTTTTGGTGCAGGTCTCTTAATCACGTATACATGTGAGCAATGATTACATTGGACATAATTAGCACCGTATATAGTGGTCGCATCGGATGTATCATTGGAGTCAGTTCCGCAAACCATACAGCAATTTACATTTTCCATTTCCGACTGATTGTAGAGCTTTGTTCTACTATCTTGATAATAGCTGACCTGTTTTTGGATCGATTCTACTATATTCTTCTTTAATTTTAGAAGATTTGTTTTTTTACCCATATAAATCTCGACAGGAAACTTTGCTGTTTTTCCGTTCTCTTCCCTGATCCAGATTTCCTTATCTCTTGTTCCTTGCTGTGCTAAGGATGTTTGTTTATTCCAATTCATATATTCATTTTTATTCAAACATTGTCCAATCCAATTGATCGTGTTGCCTAATATTAGTGGTCGCCTTTTTACCCAACAATTTATAATAATCGCGTGCGTCGATTCCGTTATTTGGTCTTAGTACTGTTAAATGCACAGGAGTAATAATCGTTCCTTTCTTGATGTCAATAATTGGATAAATTGCTCTCCTAAATGATTGGACATGATTGTTCTCAATCTCAATTGCCAACGGTTCTTTCTTCGATCGGCCTTTCAAGGTCTGAATAAGCTTAATGCGATCTTTCAACATACGTACTTCATCAGGAATGAGTGAGACTTTGTGATCACGAAACTCCTTTCCTTCCCTTGAATCTGTAAAATGAAACTCAAGTATTTGTGCACCCATCGCTACTGAAATCTGTAAAGCGTCAACTCCTTCAGTATGATCTGAATAACCAACTGTTAAATTTGTTAATGTCGAAAACCGCTGCATTACAGAAAGATTTGCATCATTTGATTTAATTGGATACATGCTCGTACATTGAAGAATTGCCAAATTTTCATGACTATTGTATATTTGATTATTCAACTGAATGTATTTAATGGTATCCATCACTTCCCTTTCGGTGGACAGTCCTGTCGAAAGTACAATTGGTTTTCCTTTTCCGGTAATTTTTTTAATTATCGGATATGCTGTTAAATCTCCTGAACCAATTTTATATACTGGCATATAATCGTTAATCCAGTCGATCATGTCTAAATCCCAAACTGATGCCATATAGTTAATGCCTGCATCTGCAACCATTTGGGCAAGTTCGAGGTGTTGTGTTTTTGTTAATTCAAACTTTTTAAAATGCTTATTTCTCGAACCGCTTTCAATTTTGCTAACAAGAGAGTCTCCAGTATAAAGTTGGAATTTGATAAAATCAACATCTGTGGAAATAGCCAACTGAGTTAGCTCCTTGGCATACTCAAAATCTCCTTCATGATTCCCTCCAATCTCGGCAATCAGTGCTGGCCCAACTTTCCCTTTAAAATAATTCATTTATTCAAGTTGTTTGTACAAATTAAAAACATCTTCTAATCCATATTTCAAATGTTGACCTGCAAAATTACTTATTATTTTAGTTGCTAATGAAAAATCTTCTTGAGTATCAATAGCTAATTGTATACCTCCAGATTCAGGACAAATTTTATTGAAATAGTAATAAAAATTTTCACCTTCCTCATTTTGATAAAGGTAAAGAGTTACATGTTCGTAATGGTCGGGATGGTTAAACTTTTCAAATTGTTTGCGATAATATGCTGTTCTAACAATCTCAACGCTCATACCCTTAGGAAAAGACCTTCCTTTTAGATTACTAACAAAATCATATTTCCTCATTTTTGCTATCTCAATCATTTCTTTAAGAGATTCAATGTCAACAAAAATATTGTCTCCATTTATCCTTGTCGTATAGATGTGTTGTTTAGACAAAGCACATTCTATGAAGCGCTGGGATACATTTTCCAGTGATCCGCGAAAATAATTAATGTTCTCTTTTTGACAAAATTCTATTATAGGATTGTCACTAGGCTCTGATGATGTAGCAATGACAATATTAGCTAGATCGGTAACTTCATTTAGTCTCTCAATGATGTATTTAAGTATTGGTTTTCCTTCAATTTCCTTAAGAATTTTACCAACTAATCGGTTTGAATTATATCTGCAAATGATTTGAAATCCAACATCAATCATATTATTCCCTTATACCTATTTTTTTGGCAGGCGAACCACCAACGATCGTATATGGATCAACGTTTCTATTAACTACGGAATTGGCTGCAATTATTGCTCCATCGCCTATCATAACCCCCTTTAAGATAGTAACATTAGATGCTATCCATACATCATTACCAATAATTATCGGAGCCGACTCGTTTGCCTGCTGATTAATCTTTTTCTCCCTGTCAAATTTATGATTACTGTCAACAATATAGGCAAAAGGTGCAATAAGGCAATCTTCACCAATATTGATTCTATTCGAAGAGAATAAAAAGGCATGGTAACCCACAGTTGTATTTTTTCCAATAGATAAGGTAGCGGTGGCGTTGCAAGCACAAATACGCGTACCTTCTTTAATCACAACATTGTCTTCAATCCTAATATTTGCTGGAAATCTAAGTAATTTAACATTTCGATCGATATAAACACGATTACCGCAATAACCAATTCTTTTACTCTGTACGAAACTTCTTATGTAATGTATAGCTTTATACCTTAAATGGTTTCTTAACTGGCTTTGTTCCATTCAATATTTATATTTTAATTCTTTCAAACGCATCAATAAAAGAACCTCCTGTAGCATTAAAAACCTTCACATCCTTATATTGAGCATAGCCGTTTAGAACCCAATAACTGTTAAAACTATGTACCAATTTCATTAGTACTTCGGCAAGATTTCTAATATCATTCGAAGTTCCATGGTAAATCACTTCAGGTTCCTTGTTCTTTTGTTCATAAAAATGTCTTTGAGTCATCCATACATTATTTTCATCATCAACATAAAGTTCCTTTAACCATGAATGTTCTGCTCCAAATAGATATATTTTCTCATATCTTAAATCAATACCTACTTTTATGGATGGAATTAAAACATTATGTGGTCTCGGCAGACCAAGGTTCCAATTAAACAGTAAATGTTCAAACCAAGTAAAACCCTCAACCGGTGTAATATTAAGATATTCGATAGAAATATTTGGATTTTGCTGTAGTTCCTTGTCCCAACCTTTATGTTTTCTTGCCTGAGAAGGAACCACAAGATGCATTGGCCAATAAACTTTTCTAGCAATTTCATTAAAAGTTTCTTTTCGTCCACTATCATTAATGTCCGTTTTGGTAGTAATCCAATAGTTAAGAGATATTATTACATAATATTTCGGTTTAAAAACTTCAAAGGAATCAGATTTCCAGAAAAAGTTGACAGCAATTAAGTCTTTATTCGTAAAAAAATCAGGATGATTATTGAGTGATTCTTTGAGCGATGGTCCATTGCCTAATATTATGCACTCCCTTTTCTTCTGTCCGATTTTAATACGACTAACTAAAAAACTAGATTGTAACACCACCTTAACAATTGTTAAGCAGCTTTTTACCAAATCTTCTACAAAATATTGCAGTTTTGATTTTCCCGCAACTTTCATATTAGGCTCCTGACTTTGTTTTTCTGTAGGTAATGAACAGTCCAAATAGTAGTACTAATCCCAGCAGGATACTACTGATCATGGATATTTTTTCTCCGGAATAAAAGGATTTTGGTTCAAATTTGAATTCAATCTTGTGATTGCCAGCCGGTACCACAAGAGCTCGTAATACATAGTTCACACGAAAATGCTCTATGGGATTTCCATCAATATAGGCATTCCACCCTTTTGGGTAGTAAATCTCTGAGAACACCACAATCTCTTCATTACCCGAGGCTGAATTATATTCCAAATGATTTGGTAAGTATGAGGAAAGATTGATTGAAGCAGTTGAATCATGATTTGATTGAAATCCATCCAGGAATTCTTCAAAACGAATATCTACAATTGCTTCGTCCACCGGATTGAAGTCGTTAAGAGCAGAGATTTCGTCGTTGGCATTACTTACCCACCTAAATGAATCAACAAACCAAGCATTGCCAAGTGCTCCGGGATTTCGCTGAGCTACTGGTACTTTTTGATCGTTTGGAGTGATAAAGTATTTGGTGTTAAGCATATTTAAAACGGCAATATTATTCTTGCTTATTTGATACTCAATAAGCTCCTGATATCGCTGTAACTTTGCACCATGATACCCACCAATGGATTTATGAAAATAGGATGTCGTAGCATCGTTAAACGAATTTACAGCTAGATTAAATACCCTGAAGTTTGGATCGTCATCCACCAATATCTGTCTATCGGCAGGTGAAGGTCGTACAGGCACTTCAACCTCTCTTTTAGAGACAAATTTATCCCCTCCTAAATATCTGTTATCGACAAATGCCAGATCGAATAACACTAATATGGAAACAGAAACTGCCAGAATTGTTTTAGAAAGTTTCTTTTTGGAGAAGAACCATAACAAAATTGCCGCCGCCGCAATAAATAGGAAACTTCTTAGTGCATCTGCTTTGAATATACCAACACGAGCCGATTCAAGATTTCTAACATAAGAATCAATCTGAACAGAGCTTCCCGGATTCTGAATCCTATAATCGTTAAATTGAGCAATTTCAATTGTTGTGAGAAAACCAAAAAACACATTTGGCATAAGATAAAACAGAAATGCCAATCCACCGGTTAATCCAAAAGCAATATAAAACTGTTTTGATTTCTTAGCAATTATTTCCGGATCTTCCCAAATCTTCTTTAAAGTCAGAAATGCAAGAAGAGGAAATATTAATTCTGCAATTATCAGAATGGAGGATACTGCCCGAAACTTATTGTATAATGGGAAATAGTCAAGAAACAGATTGGTTAATCCCATGAAGTTCTTTCCCCATGAAAGCATGATCACCAGGATTGCAGTCACCACAAGCGCCCACTTGTACCTCCATTCAAGAATGAACATACCAAGAATTAATAAAAATATGATAATTGCTCCCATATAAACGGGACCAGAAGTTCCTGGTTGATTGCCCCAATAGTGAGAACTACTGGCAATTGTTTCCCGATACGACGGTTCAACCCGATCCATGGCTGTTTTGTTCTGACCAAGTGCCATACTTCCACCACCTTTTACATTAGGTATCATGAAGGACCAACTTTCACCAATACCATAGCTCCAACCGGTAACATAATCCCTGTCTAATCCGGATGTTTGATTTTCCGTGTTAAAGGTGAGTTCCGATTCACCCCGAATAGTATATTCTCCATATTCATAGGTTGTATATAGATTTGTGATGTTTACCCCAAGCGCAATGATGGCAGCAACTGCCAGAACACCAATCGATTTAAAGAAGGCACCGAGTTCTTTTTCTTTTATTCTGTAATAAAATTCAAACAGACTCATTATTCCAACCATGATGAGGAAATAATAGGTCATCTGTATGTGATTGGAGAATATTTGGAATGTAAGAAAAAATGCAGTCAAAATTCCTCCCTTCAGAAGTTCGCCTCGATAGGTCAGAATAATGCCTGCCAGAGTTGGTGCGAGAAAAGCTATTGTCCGAACCTTCCAAATATGACCGGCACCAATTATTATCAAATAATAGGATGAGAGTCCAAATGCCAAAGCACCAGCAATTCCAAGCCATGGACTTACTCCAAGCACCAGCATTAGAATATAAAATCCAACCATATACATGACTAAATAGGAGGCTGGATTTGGCAACCAGAGTTCAAAAATTCTTCTTACCTTATTTAAAAATCCGGAAAAATAACTGACAGAAATTTGATAGGCAGGCATTCCGGAGAACATTGAATTGGTCCAGAGTGCTTCCTCACCGGTTTTTTCTCTGAACTCAACAATCTCTTTCTGCATTGCTTTTCCGGTTATAATATCATGCTGTTTGAGTTTTTTCCCTTCTAAGATTTCAGGAGAAAAATATCCAAGCGAGACAATTACGAAAATAACAAGTGCTACAATGTGTGGAGTTATAGCTTTAAACTGCAATGATTTCATACAAAATGTGTCTTAAAAAGATTCATTATTCATAGTTTCGAAATATAGCAAATCTACATCAATTCTTGATACTCAAAGGCCATTTCGGGAATAACAAATGTTAAAGAAGGATCTTAAAAAAGGTTAATGAATAATGAAGGAAAGAAATTTAGTCCCTGATGGGTAGGGAGGGAATGAACTGGGTCTTGTATAGGGATAAATTCAAGACAAAGATAGGGCAAAGGCTAGGTTCATGAATCATTCAACGTATCAAGGAGCTAAATTTCTTACCTCTAAATTACAACCATTGGTTCACCTGGAAATGGACTTATTTGTAAGTGGTAAAAGAGAATAGATGAATAGACTTAACCAGTTTATAACTGGTTTTTATGATTTCACATTTTTGATATTCTATCCAAAGCAGAATACAATGTCCTTCGTTTGCTAAATGAATAGAAACGATTTACAAGGTTTTCTTATGTATTACGGTAGCACTCGCCTGAGCAGTTGGCATGATAACCATATCATTAATATTGACACTTTCGGGACGGGTAAGTGTGAAAATAACTGCGTCGGCAATATCATTAGCATATAGAGGTGTAAAACCATTATACACATTCTTTGCTTTATCATCGTCACCTTTAAACCGAACCAGTGAAAATTCAGTGTCAACAGCACCGGGGTGAATAGCAGTTACTTTAATCCCATGTTGAACCATGTCAATTCTCATTCCTCTTGTGATGGCATCAACAGCATGTTTGGTTCCACAATAAACGTTGCCATTTGGATAGACTTCTTTTCCGGCAATTGAACCAATATTAACGATGTGACCTCCAACACCTCGTTCAATCATTAAAGGTGAGAGTTTCCTGGTAACGTATAGCAGTCCTTTAATATTTGTATCAATCATACGTTCCCAGTCATCCACAACTCCCTCCTGTAAGGAATTCAGTCCTACAGCAAGTCCGGCATTATTCACCAGAACATCAATAGCGATCCAATTGTCTGACAAACTATCGATTGCTTCATTTACCTCCTGTTGAACCCGAACATCAAAAACCAAGGGTAGAACCTGAATTTTGTACCGATCCATCAGTTCTCCGGCAAGCTTGTGTAAGCGATCAGCACGACGACCTGTAATGATAAGATTGTATTTATTTTCTGCCAGCTTAACAGCAATGGCTTCTCCAATACCCGCCGTGGCTCCAGTTACTAATGCGATATTTGACATATTTGAAAATTTGTTTTAAAAATACTAATAATTAAGCTGTGAGAATATTCAGCTTAAGGAAAGATTGGAATTTGAAAGTAATTTTATTTGCTTATCATCAGATTTTAAAAACTAATTTTTACTCTATAAGTTCAAGAATTACTTTTCCCTCACAGCCGGCTGGTTTGTTAATGTTAAGAATGTTGGACAGGGTTGGGGCAATATCAAAAATTGAAACCTTTCTGTTAATTGTTGATCTTTTAATTTTCCATCCATACCAAATAAGAGGAACTGATGCAGATATCCCTGATTTACCATTGAGACTATTTCCGTTTCTTTCGATCCACCCGGGCTGTAACTGAATAAAGACATCACCTGATCGTTTGAAGTAGAAAGAGTTTTGCATAAGAGCCATTAGTCCTTCGGTATATTCATCCGTTTGTAAATCGAATGATGAAACGGCTTTTTGCACTCCACTTATCTCCATTAGAAACAAAGCGACTTTCTGCTGAACTTCGGACAATTCTAATTTTGAGTCTTCTATTAACTCCCGATTCAGGTAGACCTGCTGATTATAAAATTTCAGAACCCAGTCACCGGCTCCATAGACAGCATTCAGATAGGCTTTAAGTAAAACACTGGCTTTATCTACTTCAAAATAATCGACCGGAATACGATTGTCCTGCAGAAATTCAATATCCGGTAAGGCATATGAATTGGATGTTACATAAACCAGAACATTTTCTTTTCCTAACTGCTCGTCGATGAATTCAAGAAAATGTTCCACTTCCTTGTCAAACCTAAGAAACGCATCCTCCATCTCAATAGATTTTTGTCCGAAAAGGTTTTCGATTTTAGCAAAGGAGTTTAGTGTAACCAAGAGCACATCAGTTTCATTATCTGTTCCAAGATTCTCATTAATTATAGTTTCCAGGAAAAAGTCCTTACAGAATGTATTGCCAAATGGTGTGGAGAAAAGCATTTCATAGGCATTTTTCCTGCCTTTTAGTTTCTCCATCGAATATGGAAATTCAAATCCAGCATTTTCAAATCCTCTTTCATACTTGTTGTTATCGGCCAAACTTTCAGCATAATCAGCCAGTGGTAGTAGTGGATTCCACTCTTTTTCGAAATAGAGATCAGGGAATTTTTTTGCATTAAAATCTATTAGCCACGTAGGCAGGCTATTCATATAATAAGTATTCGAAACCCAATTCCCGGAGGCATGATCGAACCAATAAGCAGCATCGGCGTTATGGCCTCCGGTGATAACAGCATTGTTCATTTCAGGAGATATAGCAATTGTTTTTGCACTGGTTGGTTTTGATATCTTAAGTTCATCGGAGAATGTTGAAGTTAGGATTGCCTTTGGTGATACCTTCCCGGAAAGCGAGCCTTCTCCCACCAGATTCTGCTTTTTGTCATAAATACAATCATTAAGTTCATCATTGTTTCTATCGTACCAGAGATCGGAGACAATACCATGGGTTGCTGGTGGGCTTCCTGTTACGATTGAAGCTAATCCGGAACTTGGCTGGGCAAGAAGATAATCGAAGGTTGTGTTTTTGCAATACGATCCCTGATTTACCAGTTTACGAAAACCATTTTTCCCGAACTGATCCCAATAGCGGTTAATATAATCATGCCTCAAATCCTCGATTACTATTCCAATAATCAATTTGGGTTTTTCAGGTGGGATCCGTGTTTGTGAAAACAGATTTGGGATCGATATAATGACAAATAGCCATGCAAGGACACTTCGTTGGAATTGTAACATAATAAAAGTATTAATTAAAACTTTTGGCTAACAGAAAAAGCATTCCTACAATCAACCCGAAACTAATAAAGATATTGCCAAAAGCATAGAAATAACTCCCTGTTCTGATGAGTTCAAAAGTTTCATAACTGAAAGTGGAAAAGGTGCTAAAACCACCACAGAATCCAACAAGTATCATAGCTTTCAAAGTGCCCGGCAATTGCATCCTTTCACTAACATAAAAAAGAATTATACCTAGTAATGCTGTACTGATAAAATTACTGGCAAGCGTTGCTACAGGATTAATGTTCTGAAAACCACTGTTTATGAGTTTTGACATTCCATAACGAGTAACACTTCCAAGTCCACCGCCAAGGAATATAGCCAATATTGTATTCATTTTTATTGTTTTGGTAAATATAAGCAGATCATTTAAAAGGGAAACTTGTAAGAAAAAGCCTGACAAACATTGTTTGTCAGGCTTTTATATTCAGCAATAGAAGGTCTTAGTTTCTGTTAACGCAATTTAGATCTTCAAAAGCTATTTTCAATCTTTCAACCATTGCCTTTTCTGCTTCACGAACCCATGCCCGCGGATCATATTTCTTTTTATTTGGCTTATCTTCTCCCTGAGGATTTCCTATTTGACCTTGAAGATAATCATGGTTTTTAGCTTCATATGCTCTGATCCCATCCCAGAAGGCCCATTGTGTATCAGTATCGATATTCATTTTAATAACTCCATAACCAATTGCCTCACGTATTTCTTCCCTGCTCGATCCACTTCCTCCGTGGAAAACAAAATAAACCGGTTTTTCAGAGGTGTTAAATTTCTTCTGAATGAATTCCTGACTATTCTTAAGGATCTTTGGTGTTAATAAAACATTTCCCGGTTTGTACACGCCATGAACGTTGCCAAAGGATGCGGCTACGGTAAAACGAGAACTAACTTTGCTGAGCTCTTCGAATGAGTAGGATACTTCTTCTGGTTGTGTGTACAGCAGCGAATTGTCAACTCCTGTGTTGTCAACTCCATCTTCTTCTCCTCCTGTAACACCAAGTTCTATTTCTAAAGTCATACCCATTTTATCCATTCTGGACAGATACTCTTTGCAAATGGAGATGTTCTCTTCAATAGGTTCTTCTGATAAATCCAACATATGTGAACTATACAATGGTCGACCGGTTTCTTTGAAGTTTTTTTCACTTGCTTCAAGCATTCCGTCAATCCAGGGTAATAATTTTTTAGCAGCATGATCGGTGTGTAAAATTACGGCAACACCATAATATTCTGCCATTGTGTGAATGTGTCTTGCTGCTGCAATAGCACCTGCAATAGCTCCCTTTTGCCCATCATTCGAGATAGATTTACCGGCAAAAAAAGCAGCTCCGCCATTGGATAACTGAATAATAACAGGACTATTCATCTCTTTAGCGGCTTCCATTACGGCATTTGCAGAGTGCGAACCAATTATATTTACCGCTGGAAGTGCAAATCCATTCTCTTTAGCAATTCGAAAAACCTCCTGAACATCATCACCTGTTACCACACCAGGTTTAACCTTATTAAAGATCTTCTCCATATTGTATTGAATTTTAGTTTTTATTGTAATTAACCAGCTATCTAAAAACCGGGCTGCAAAATAGAAATTATGTCCCTCATTTCCAATGTCAGGAATTAGAAATAATGCTAAATTAAATTGTCATTAGAAAGGATATCCAATTCCAATATTCCATGCAAAATCTTTACTGGCAATACCCCTGTTCAGGTGTATCCATCTATTACCTGATTCCAATTCAGGATCTCTTAGTTTAAGGCCCAAATCCAGTCGAAACAGTATGAATTCAAAATCGAAACGAGCCCCAAAACCAGTTCCTATTGCCAGTTCTTTGGCAAAGCTGTCCAGCTTAAAAAGGGCACCCGGCCGGTCGTCATATTTGTTGATCGCCCAGATATTACCAACATCGAGGAAGAATGCACCTTCCAATGCCCAGATTATATTAAATCTGTATTCAAGATTTGCTTCCAGTTTAACATCTGCAGCAAGATCAGGAAAGGTTGAATTGTCGACAAAGGAACCAGGCCCTATTGATCTAACCTGCCAGGCTCTGATACTATTTGGCCCGCCACTGTAATATTTTTTAACGAATGGCAAAAGTTCAGAATTGCCATATGGCAACCCAACGCCCATAAATCCTCTGTAAACCAATATTGAATTTTCTCCTGTATGTTGATAAAACCTGAAGTCGATGTCGGATTTTATGTACTGGGCATATCGTGTCCCGAACAATTCAAAATAACCTTCATCACTTGTTTGACGATCCATTAAATTGTTGAGAGTATTCAACACATTCCCGGCAATTTCTGCTCGAAAGATTACGAATGGAAAGTCAATTCTCTTTTTGTAATCCTGTCCACTGTATTGAAAAGTATAACTGGTTGCAGAGATAAATTGAGACTCATAGCTATGTTTAAGGAAAAGTGTGTCGAAGTATTGTGTGAACTCTGGCGTTGTATCCTTAAGGTTTATTACATTTAACTCAACCGGATTTAAAAAGTGTCTGTATTTTTCTTTTGATGTCCATGAATATCCATAGCCGGCATTGACCATTGTTCTTGTATAAAACGGTCTTTTTTGATGATTGTAGTTGACACTAAAGTTTGTCTTTGGTTGAAATTTTTCATCAAATCGCGGGGCCTTTAATTTGAATGGCAACCAGAATTTTGGTATTCTGATTTTGGATTCAATGCCATATTCAAAAAGAGCGGGTAGTGAATTATTGTTTTCCTCATCGAGAACAGTATTACGCAGGAATTCGAATGCTCCACTTAGCTTAACATCAAATATTTCCGCTCCACGATAGAAATTTTTATGCCGGTAAATCAAGTTTCCACCCAATCCCCAGTGATTATCTGAATTGGTTGCTTCAAACTCAATCTGATACGATTGTGCAGTAAACTGAGAAAGCTGAATATAACAATTCAGTTTTCTTAAAGAATCATCTTCCGTTGCAGCCTGTTCAGCAAAGTTTAAATTAATATACCTGAACTGTTGAAGGCCGGATAAGTTTTTATAGGTTTTATCTGCATCATTCAGAGTGAATAGAGAACCCGGTCGAAGACGAATCTTTGAAAACAGCGTCTCTCCTTTAATCTCGGATTCCTTACCTTTAAATATAAATGTACCATCCTCAAAATGAAGGGTGTCAAGCTCTTGCGTTTGATCAGTTAACTGCTCGCCCTTAAGATCGAGAATTACATAAACCTTGTCAATCCTATATCTTTGGTGAGGTATAACAGAATCAGATGATTGAACCAGTATTCCGGAATCAATCCTGAGTGTCAGCCCAACTTCCCTGCTGTTATGTGCACTATCAGCCAGATAGTTTATCAACTCTTTTGAGAAATTATAATAGCCGGAATTCTTTAGCAATTTAGTAATCCGGACTCTTTCATCTTCCAGTATTTCGGAATCAAATAAGGTATTTCGTTTTATCAAAGTATTACCTGAACTATCTGTGAGTACAAATTGATTGAGTAATGAATCACCTATTTGATAATTAATTTCTTTGATTTTATAAGGTTCGTTTCCGGTAACAAAGTAATCTACGAATGCTCTTTGCTTTAGAAAGCGAACTTCCTTCATAACTACTGCATGATAGAATCCTTTATTCTTAACAAATTGTTCCAGTTGACTAACTGTTTTGTCAGTCATGAATTCGTCGTAGATCACAGGTTCTTCACCAATAACCTTCTTGAGTTTGTTTTTAAACCTGCGTTCCTTTCCTCGGTTTAAAGCGTTATAAACAGTGAGATGAAAGGGGAAAAGACCAAGTATCCGGGTATTTGGTTTTTGTTTTATATAGCCTTCTAAAGCATCCTTTTCAATAGCTTGTTTGTCAATAATATGTACCGTTGATTTTCGCAGCAGGTATTTATCTTCAGGGACAAATCGTGTGGAATTACAGCCCGCCAGCAAAACAACGATAACAACGACTAAAGAGAAGCTTTTTATCAATATTCTAATATTTGACTTATGTGGTTTCAATCTGCTTGTTTGGTAAAGGCAAAAATACGGTTTTTTAGCCACCTATTGCCAATTGATAAAAGCATTGAATTTGACTAACAGTAATAAACTAACGAACATGGAGCTAAAACTTAAAACATATTTTCTACTGGCAATAATTCAACTAGTAATAATTGAAACCGGGATTACGCAATTCAATGCAAATTTTTCAGCCAGCACAACGCAGGGCTGTGCTCCTCAACCGGTATCGTTTACTCCTGATTTTCTGAATAATGATGCTCAATATTCATGGAACTTTGGTAATGGGAACTTTTCTAATTTACCAGAACCAACGACAACTTATATAAGTGCAGGTTCCTTTACTGTGAACTTATCAGTAACATATGCGGGTTCTACAGTTAGCACTTCAGAAGTATTGAACATTAATGATCATCCCGTTGCTCATTTCTATTTATCAAATGGTGCTGCAACGGATTGTATACCATTTACGGTGTCATTTGATGATAACTCATATTCAACAGGATCACCAATTACCAACTGGGTCTGGGATTTTGGAGATGGTATCACATATTCCAGCCCTACCGGCAACAATGCTACACATAACTATATCAACACAGGAAGTTTTACGGTTTCCTTAACAGTGCATGATAATAATGGTTGTAGCGGTTCATATCTTAAACCAAACTATATCAATGCGGCTGTTGGACCAGCAATTGGATTTATCGCATCACCAAGGCAATTTTGTATTCCTCCCGGTGTTGCACAGTTTACAAGTACTTCAAGCGGTACACCACCAATTTATCACGCCTGGAGTTTTGGTGATGGTCAATTCAGCAACGATCACAATCCTTCTCACAGCTACAATGCATTTGGCACATACGCAGTTAGTCTTCAGATTACTGATGGTAATGGATGCACTAAGCAGATGACACGGCCTGCGTTTATCATAGTTGAAGATGTTATTGCCTCATTCGAAATGCCTGATACTTCATGTTCTAATATACCAATTCAATTTAATAATACCTCTATTGGTGACAATCAGGCTCAATGGAATTTTACCTATGGTACGTCGAATCAACTGAATCCAGTATATTCCTTTCCGGTTGGAGGTATGGTGGCTGTTACATTAACAGCATCGCTTGATGGTGCTTGTCCGGATACTTATACCCAATCAATATTTGTGGAAGAAATACAGGCTTCTTTCAATGTCTCACCTTATCCGGTTTGTACTTTGCCTCTTTTGATTGATTATACAAACACCACACAATGTAATTCTGCAACAGCAATAAACTACTATTGGACATTCCAGAATTATGGAGATACCAACTCCATAGATGCACAAGTCCTTTATAAAAAGAACCTTATTCATTTCTTCGATTACCATGAGTCATACACGGCCATCCTGGTGGCAACTTCCGAAACCGGGTGTTCCGATGTGGCAACGCAAACATTAACCTGGTGTTTCCCTCAGTCTAAATTGGTCTGTCCGGATGATATGGGGTGTGTCCCTTTTACTACCAGCATTTGGGATGAATCTGTATTCAACTGTCCAACGGATTATATAATTGAATGGATTTGGGATTTTGGAAATGGAACAAACGGATCCGGGCAGTTTCCTCCACCTGTTACCTTTCAGGATACAGGAGTGTTTGAGGTCGTTTGCACTCTGGTAACCAATGGAGGATGTGAGTTTGAAATAACAAAAATGATATGGGTCGGAGATATGCATGATCCAAATCCAATTTTCCTACCACTTTCGAACGATACAATTTGTGCTTCTGAAGTTGCCCTGATAGGCAACAATGCTTTTGATCCATTATATATTGATGCTCACATTTCTCTAGGTTTTGAATCTGACAATGATATAAATGGATTTATTTTTGGCTATAGTCCCAACAGCACCATTTATTATAATTTCACCGATACTGGCTGGACCACTCTGGGATATGCTGTGAGTCACAATGGATGTGGATCTGTTATTGAACTCAGTCCGAATCCGGTGTACGTGACCGGGGTGGTAGGATTAGGGGAGGCGTACTACAGTTGTGTTGCCCCGGACACCTATTTGTTTGGAATTAGTAGCACTCAGCAGGATTCATTTATAAATGTTGACCATTATTATTGGAATTTTGGTGATGGAAGCCCGATAGATTCAGGACCAATGCCAATTGTGCATACCTATCCATACGGAGCATCTCAAAATTACCAGGTGACCTTCCATACATTTAATGATTATACGGAATGTTCTTATACTGATGAATTGTTTGTAAAACCCAGAAATCCGGAAGCTGTATTTAGTATGAGCGCAACCGATATATGTGTCGGGGAAACTGTATTCTTCGATCCTCTTATGTCATTTGATTATTCTACAATCAGTTTTTATTGGTTTAATGGTTTATATAAATGGAATTTTGACGATGGTACTGAGTTTAATTATATACCTCCTTATATTTTTCCACTGGATACCATATCATTTGGCCCCGTTTCGCATATTTTTAAAAAGGCAGGCGAGTTTAATATTCGCATGATGGTCCGTGATGTCAAAGGTTGTTATGACACTTGTTTTCATACCTTATTTGTACATGAACCTGAGCCGGAAATCCTAGCAGCACCTCCCGGAGGTTGTGCTCCACTGGATGTTGTGTATACGAATGTAACTCCGAATATTGGCTCAATTGCTTCATGGTTTTGGAGTTTTGGAGAAGGGACCACTTCAACAGATCAGGATTTTGCCGGAACTATACATTATCCGGCCGTAGGTAATTATCTTGTTCACCTGCATGCAATAGATACAATGGGCTGTGTTAATGATACACAGATTATTGTGACAGCCTCCTTGCCTGAGGCCGATTATCAAATATTCGATACTTTGGTTTGTATGGGAGTTCAGGTACAATTTCTGAATACATCAAGCACCTATTCTCCAACACCAGTCTATACATGGTCATTTGGTGATGGTACTATATCTAATGATGAAACTCCACAACACGCCTATCTGCAAGCAGGAATTTATACGGTGCAACTTCACATTGACGATGGAGGATGCGAGGATTCATATACCAGAGATAGTTTGGTAGTAGTTCTTGATTCTGTTGTGTCAATACAGCCCTTCTATGATTCTCTCTCCTGTACTCCTGTGAATGTAAAGTTCAATCCAGGTTTTCCGGATTTTTCAGGCTTAACCTATCAGTGGAGTATCAATGGTTCTCCCGCTCACTTGTATGATCCCAAACATTATTTTTCCTCGGGAGGACCTCATGAAATCTTCTTGAATATTATTGGAGCCGGTTGCTCTCTCACCGATGAAATGGAATTGATATTTCAGGAATCGAATGCAAATATTTTCCTGAGTGATAACCAGATTTGTAAAGGAGAGGAAGTTTTATTTACCATTAACGATACTTTCAACTTAGGTGGTATACTGATTGATTTTGCAGATGGAGAAGTAGTCAATAATGTATACTCAATTACACATCAATATTTAAATGTATCTCCTGATGGAGATCTGAGGCCCTCTGTATATTATTGGAATACCGACTCGAGCTGTAGAGATGTTGATACAGTCACAATACATATTCTGAATGTTGAATCCAATTTTGAACGCGGATTTGATGACCTTGACAGCACAGCATGCTGGCCTCAGCTTATTGACTTATTGGGATCTCATGTTAATGGCCATGAATTTGAATGGGATTTTGGTGATGGCAATACATCAATTACTCAAAATGCCCATTATTCATATGAGAATCCAGGAGATTATCTGGTTACTTTTTGGGTAATTAATAATGTTTTTGATTGTCGTGTTCCACGATCAAAAACAGTTTATATCTATCCTCTGCCCGATATAGTAGCTTCACAAAATATTGAGATATGTATGGGTGACGAAGTCCAATTGGAAGTGCTCGGTGGCCTCAATTATTTGTGGTCTCCTGATGAATATATTAATATGACGGACGTTTCGGATCCAATTGTTAGTCCGCCGGTTTCAATGGATTATTGGGTTGAAGCAATAAGTGATAAAGAATGTACGGATAGTGTCAGAGTACCAGTCTTCGTACAGCAGTTACCCGAGTTTCATCAGAATGATTCATTTTTGGTAGTTGGTCAGATTGTGGATATTCAGGATAATAGTAGCTACAACGTAGAGTATTTTTGGGAACCTGCGGAACATGTAATTTGTCCGGCATGCTATAATCCTGGTTTTAAGCCTCTTGATTCTACTAATTTTTATCTTACCATGAATGCCTTTGCAGGAGATAAACTATGCTTTTCAGTTCAGGATTCACTATGGCTTGCCGTATATTGGGAGTTTTCCCTTGAACTTCCGGGAATATTCACACCAAATGGGGATGAACGGAATGATAGAATATATGTAAATGGATGGGGGATTAAAGATTTAATGGAATTTCGGATCTACAATAGATGGGGGCAGGAAGTATATTATGGCAATGATCTTTATGAAGGCTGGGATGGTTCATATAAAGGTTTGGAACAACCAAACGATACCTATTCCTATGTTGTGAAAGTTAAAACATATGGCGGTAAAACATCCTCAAAGTATGGGAATTTCAATTTGATAAGATAAAAAAAGCGGTCATTAACATGACCGCTTTCTATACCAGACAATTACTATTGTAGTATTAATTTCTTCAAACTTATCTTTTCTGAACCTTGTACCTTAACATAGTACATAGCAGGACTCCAACCACTCAGGTCTA
>Ga0233443_1001592_pt1 | contig 19378 bp, 21 predicted proteins | sample SI_123_September_2_FD_182784 | JGI IMG/M metagenome (GOLD analysis project Ga0233443, IMG submission 182784) | Seawater microbial communities from Saanich Inlet, British Columbia, Canada - SI_123_September2016_200_MG | ecosystem: Environmental > Aquatic > Marine > Inlet | place: Canada: British... | reverse complement strand
CTTTATAAATCGTGAGTAAATTAGGGTCATCATCAGCCACTAACACATAGGGTTTTTGACTTTGTTCGGATAGATTAAAATCTTCTTCAGATGTTTTATCAAGAATTGAAGACAATGATAAATTAACCAGTTCATTGTCAATAACCGTAATCGGTAATACAAACCAGAATAAACAGCCATTTCCATAAACGGTTACCACATCAATTTGACCACCCTGGCGTGTCACTATTTCTTTACAGATAGATAAGCCCAGTCCTTTACCCTCAATTTTAAGAGCAACATCATTCGCACCTCTGTCAAATGCATTAAAAATAGTGGGAACAACTTCTTCGGCAATTCCCATTCCTTCATCGATCACTTCAAACTTAATGATGCCAGAATTATCACTATTTAAAGTCTTCATTTTTACACGAACATTGATAGTGCTATTGTCGGGACTGAATTTAATGGAGTTAGTAATCAAGTTCATTAAAACACGATACAATTTTTCTTTATCAGTCGTAATAATTTTAGGAATGTTGTACATCGTTATCATGATGTCTATGTTTCTAATGGCACAACGATCCTTATTCATCAAAAAAATATCGTTCATGATTGACGAAAGATTACATTCAACCGATTGAAAAGTTAATTTACCAGATTCTATTTCAGTAATATCCATCGCATCATGAACCAGCATTTTTAAATGCTTGGCATTTGCATTTAATCCGTTTAATCGATTATTAATATAGGGATTGTCATTGTTAATGAAATAATCTTTCATTAAATCAACTGCATCAATAATTCCTGTTAGCGGACCTTTAATGTCGTGATTGATCTTGCCAATAAAAACAGATTTACTTTTGTTGGCATTTTCAGCATCTTCTTTTGCATACACTAATTCTTCTGTTCTTTTGAGTACCTGCATTTCCAAATCAATAGAGTTTTTTTCAATTTTCACCACGGCTTGATTATAGGCATTGGCTATTTCAGTCAATTCATAGAGAAAAGTTGGAACTTCCACTTTTCTATAGTCATTTTCACTGATGTTTCGTATTGTATTGGTGATGTTGATAATCGGAGAAATGGTGGTTTTGTTAAATAATCTCAGAGCAATACCTGAGATAATAACCAATAGCAACGAGACAGAGATAACCGCATTAAAAAATATTTTTTCAAGTGTTTTATTGTAGATGCTTTTATCTATAGCAACGTACAAATGACCGATAATAGACTGATCGCCAGCAAAAACGGCATCTTCATTATTTTCAATAACCGGTGAATAAATCACCCAATGGTTTAAATTGTTAAAATGATCACCTTCTAATTCGATGCCTTTGCTAATTTGATCATTAACAACATGATGTTTGATCGCATTAGACAGAGCATCTGAAGATTGATGTAAGATTTCACCATCATTTTTGAGAAAAACAATATGTTTAACATTGATGAATTTTAAGTAATTATCAACAATATCTTGTGCATCTGATTCATTTGAATAGGTTAAAGGGTATTCAGCATCATGAGCTAAATTATTAATGATTCCGATACCTTGATTGATTAACAGATTTTTTTGTTCCGAGCTAAAAATATAAAACGCCCCTATTGAACTGACAATCGCCTGAGACAACAGAGCACTAAACAGTAAGAAAATAACGACTTGGCGAAGTGTGTAGGTACGGGTGATCATTTTTTGTTTGGGAAAACAATTGTGTAAGCATCATTATCAATATTAGCGTCCAAATATTTAGCCGTTCGACGATTAAAAGCCAGATGATAATTATTCGATAAATGCGTTTTTTTAACCTTAACTCCTGAAAATATTTTATTTAATAGTTTGGCTATTTGTTGACCGTATTGATTAAAATCATTGAAAACACCCAGTAACATACCTTTTTTAACATACACAACATTTTGCGTGTAAAGCGGAACTTTCTTTTTCCATGCTTTAAGAAGTAAGTTTTTAATCATTTTTCTATGTACTTTGAAGCCTTCATATCCCATTAAAATGGTTTCGTTTTTATTCATAGATTTTAGTATTGTTTTGTAAGAAATGATCATTTCTTTAGCATTATTTATTTCATGGAACTGGTAGCTCAAACTCGGGTGATTAATATGGTCAAATGCCCATTTTAAATTACGGTGAACAACAACGTGTATTTTTTTAACATTCGGTGTTAAAGACGGGATAAATTTATTAAATACTCTTGGTGAGACAATTAAATTAACCTGATAGTGTTTGGAGGGTTTTATAAAATTAGAAGAGGCATGAATGACTGGAATGCTTAAATCGAGTTTGTTCACTATTTTTTTGCTGTACTTACTCAAGGTCACTAGACCAACAATCTGATTTTTATCAATCCACTGTTTGATGTCGTTTGCTTTTGTTTTTCTTTCCAGAGTCTTAATAATGACTGTGTGAGTGGAGTTTTTCTTAATGTTATCGATTATAACTTGGTAATACTTGATGGCTTTAGATGATGAGTTTGGATAGACAACGCCTAAATTTTTGGCGTAGAGAAGCCCGCTTGCAAATTGCAATGAAAGTAAAAGGATCAATCTAAGAAATAACAAAGAAAAACGCACAATAATGCTTACCTATGAATAACCATGAGGGTTGGTAAGAACATTGTGGTTCTTGAAACTTTAAACGGGATGGGGTCTAAAGTTAAATAATACACTGTAATAATAGTCTATTATTGTAACAATGTTAAGGAATAAATCTGACCAGCGGTACGATGAAACGGATAGATGTAGTGAATGGGTAGAAAAAAAGGTCACAATATCACTAAAATATGACCATTAGTCATTGAATAGATAAAAAAAACATCACAAATCATGTTAGAAATGGATAATAAGAAAATGGTTAGAAATTTTGCAATGATATTCTCATTAATAGGCGTTATATTTTTGATTTATCATTTTATGGGCTCAAATCAAACGATAAAAGTTAAACAGCAACATCAAATACAAGGTGACAAACTTGGCGAAAAACAAACGCTAAAAAAACACATTGAGAGCAAAAAGAGTCATCAGTTAAGTACAGCCGATATAGAAAAATTAAAAGAACACCCAAAAGATAGACTGAAAAAAGAATTATCCGACAATTTATGGTTAGCGGAAAACTCATCACAAAGAACCCAATTGATGAATGATCTGAATAAGATCAATGTGAAAATACAAAACAAGACGGCTACTGTTGAAGAAGAATTCGAGTTTTACACTGAAATGATTAATCTTAAACAGCAGCAAATACGAATGATTGACTATTTTAATGAAAAAAAATGGGCAAGAAACGATCAGCAGATGAATGATACCGTTGGTGGATTAAGACAAGATATTGATGAACTGAAATATCATCTTTTGCACAGCCAACCAAATTAACATAGGAGCATGAAATTGATTAAGTACATAAGTACCATAATTTTGATAAGTTTTGGCTCACTGGCACAGGCGGGTATGTTTGATCGCTATGTCGCAATTGGTGATAGTATTTCTCACGGCATGCAAGGTTACAGCGTTGAAAAATCTCGTCAGAAAATGAGCTATCCTGCTCGTCTTGCAGAAAAGATGGGGACTCAGTTTAATCAGCCTTATATCTTATTTTCAGGTTCAGCACCCAATCCAGAAGACAAGCTAAAGGGAAATATCAAATGGTATCACTGGTATTATTTTACGGCTCCCGGCGGTTATCGTGAAAATTACTATGATAATCAAAGCGAGCTGAATAATTTTTCTGTATCAGGGGCAACGCTTGATGATTTATTGCATCGACCTGGTGATAAAAACCATGCTCTTAAAGTTTTGTCCATCGATGGCGAACCACAATTAATACAAGCATTAAAACGAAATCCTACATTCATAACAATTACCGCAGGTATGAACGATATTATGAATTTTGCATTTCTAAATGACATTGAAAGTTCACCGACTCCTGAAGAGTTTCGTAAAAATTTAGATGAACTGGTCGCAAAAATCAAAGCAACATCATCCGTACAAGGTGTTGCTATTTCAAATGTACCTGACATTATTTTAATGCCTGTTTTTGTTTCTGCAGAAGAAGACGGACATCCTAAAGGCAGTAAAAAAATGTTCTATCTTAAAGATACAACGGGTATTGATGATGCCGTTTCAACGCCTGACGAAATAGCCTTTATGCAGGCAAGAGTGGCAGGATATAATGTTGAAATAAAAAAAGTAGCAGAAGAAAATGGATGGGCATTAATTGATTTATATGAATCTGTTAAAAAAGAATCGCATCAACTGATCGATGCAAATTGTGAAAAAACAGACCGAGTAGTAACAAAAGATTATTTGGGCGGTGTTTTTTCGCTGGATGGTTTACACCCGACAGCAATAGGACAATCTTTGTTTGCAAATTTATATATTTCTGCAATTAACAAAACATACGGAACAACATTAGGTTGTGTTGATGAATATAAAACATCACAAAATGACACGTTATATACAAATCCGGTAGATCCGAGATAATTGATTGAGGAAATATATTTTTAACCATCAAAAACTATTTGATGTGTTTATCTTAATATTTATCTTTCTTTTATTGAGTTATTGGACAGGAATATATCAACTTCCTTTGTTTGTTTTGTGTGTATCCCCAATACACCTTGTATTCTCCAAAAAATCACTTTTTTTGAATGATTTAAAGCTCATTAAAGAAGGCGATTATATTTCAGCATCTAAAAATTATTCACCAGAACCCGAAGATTATCAGTCGTTAGGTATTGTGGTTAGTGTGAAAAAAGATGAAAAAAACTGGTTAGTTACAGCAGAAAATAATAGCCAGATAGAACAATACACTGCCGCAGATGTAAAAATAGAGCGTTTAGTTTGATGGTGTTTCTTCCATGATGGCATGAAAGTTCTTATTAAAATAAATAACCATAGAAATACACAGTAGAATCACTCCAGTACCGATATAAATAGTGGGAATAGATTGATCAACTAAATCAAAAACAACACCACTCAAGCCCATTCCAATCGGTGTCAAACCACCTGTCACAATACCCATTAAACCAAAAATACGTCCTCTCATACTCGATATCGTTTTAGTTTGTATGATGCCCATAATCATGACACCCATATAACCATTTAAAGTCCCGATAGTGAGCATGATAAATAGAGAAAAATAAGCATTATTGGTTAACCCCATCAGTGCAATCATTAATGAAGTCACTAATAATGAGAAAAGCATTCCAGATTTTTTGTTAATATTCATTGTGCCTGCAACGATAAAGCCAATCATCGCTCCTAATCCAAACACAATAGTAATGTAACCATACCAGTCCGTTGTTAATTTGAGATAATCCTCAATATAAAACGGCAATAAAATAGTACATGGAATAACAAAGAAATTGATGGTTGCCGCCATGTACAAGAACTCAAGCATACCAGGCGTGTTAGACATATACTGAAACGACTCTTTTATATCTGCTTTAAATGTTTGAATCAATTCTTTTAGGGACGAATGTTTTTTTACTTCTTTTTTATTGTCAGGAAAATTAATAAACATTTCACTGATCGCTGAAAAAAGATAAGTCAGCGAATCTAAAAAGAGCAGTAAGGGCGCACCAACCAGACGATAAAGTACGCTACCCACGCCATTGCCTATCATCGCTGCAAATTGAACGCCTGCCTGAGACAGCGAATTGGCACTATCTAATTTATCTTTAGGTACAAGATCTGGTACACAAGCTAAAATTGCAGGCCGGAATATAGCCCCAGTAATACCAAGTAACGTGGCAATGAAAGTAATATAAATAAGTGAAAATAGCTGATATTGAGGAAAGAAAAAAAGCACTCCTGCCAATGACATAACGGCAATTCCATTAACAATATCTATCATAACGACAATCGTTTTACGGTCATAACGATCAACGATAGCACCACCAATAGGACTCATGATAACTGCAGGGATATTGGCGAGCATCATAATAAAACCAAATGTAGATGCAGATTCGGTAGAGCCTTTAATCCAAAACATAATCGCAATAATAAAGGCTTGAGAACCAAGCAGGCTAACAAACTGACCTTGAAATAATAATGCGAAATTACGATTCCAAAGACGGGTATTAATTTCACCGGTAGGCTCTTTGTCTGGAGTATTTGAGTTATGTGACGGCATTTTTCATTTGCTCCAACATGACCTGAGCATCACGATCATAACTGTTAAATAGTTTTTTGAAAAACCGAAGAAAATTATTTTTAATCTGTCCCGATATTTTTATTGAAACATTCGTGCTAGAAGAATCAATGGCTTTAAATTCAATTCTCCATGAAGTGCCAGCGACAAGATCAGGTTCTAGCATTAGAACTTCCGTGTATTCATAATCTACATAATCAGTGCATTCAAGCTTAATGATGAAATTGTCATAGTGTTCAAGCCAAGTGATTTTACCTTCATCTCCTAAACGTGGGTCATTGAGTATTTCAACTTTATTAATGTAATCAGACCAGTTGGCGGTATTTTTGAAATCGGTCGTAAAGTCCCAAATGGTTTTGAGTTCTTTAGAAATAGTGGTTGTTGCATAAGCACTATATTCGGGTTTTATTTTAGAGCCAATCAGGTAAATGACTGCAATCAAAATAATCAGAAAAATAAGTATTGAGACGATAGTAATAATCATAAAGGTATTATTTATTGTAAATGTATTCTTATGATTATAGATCTATTGTGCCAATAATTGATCTCATCAATTAATTATTTTGTATGAGTTAATTATTTAAAAAGAAAAATATTAGTTATAACCTTTCATTCCGTAACAGGGAATCAGGCATTGATGCTCTTAATATCTCTGTTATTATTTATAATAATACCTTGTTTGATACAGAACGTTTTTATTTCATCAATAAAAATATAATCATACTTCGGTCTTGATCTGATGATCAAAACTCTAGAACAAAAAAAATGTTGTATAATTAATATTAACACTTTTTCTAGCATGATTTATTAACTACAGGAGATGCACTTGAAAGCCCACTGAATAAGGGTTTCAAGTGAACAAATTGATGATAAATATATTTAAGAATATCAAAGGCGTGGGATGGGTTTTTGTGGCGACGGGTCTTTGTGCTTTTTATGATGGCATAGAGATGCTTTTTTACCCTATGGCAATCTTTGAACTGTATGGTATGTCTCATAGCGATGGAGGGATAGTGATCTGTCAGATGATGGGGGTGTTTTATCTTGGTGTTGCGGCAATGCTTTGGCTCCTTGCTCCGATTTCACTTGAAAATGTGGTGAAATGGCGTGTAGCTACAATGTCATGTATTCTTGATGCAACGATGGCTCTGTTTTTCTTCGTTAAACTACAAGAGGGTAGTTTTGAAAATGAAGTAAATATTTTATTTATTATCTTTTTGTATTTATCTATGTCTGTTGCATATGCCTATTTTTTGATTAGGCATTATATTTTAAAAAATGACAATATTGTGGTAAAAGATTACTGAAATATTAAACCTAACGCTTTAATTTCGTTGATGAATTAGGCTGATGATATTGGGGTTTTCTTCTCTTTCTTTCATAGTATTTGATTACTAAATACAGATATTCTATTGAAAGGCAACGCATGTTAAGCGTAATATCATCATTTCAAATCATATCTTAATTCCAGCGTAACAGATCGACTCGCCAAAGGAATATTGTCTTGACTGGCATTAACGTTACCCTGATTAATTACATCAATGGCGATTGGTAGATGATTTTCTTCATCTGTTATGTTGTGAGCAATCAAAGCAATTTCTGCCGGTCCTAATTCATATCGAATAACACCGTCAAGTGTTTTAAAATCATCATTTTCTATCAATCGAGTGTCAAATGATTGTTTGTGATATCCATGAATTATTTTTGCTTGTATGCTTGCGTTAAATCCATTTAATGAGCCTAATGACAAGCGAGTATATAAAATAGAATCAGGAGCCGTTACACTGGCAACAAAATTCCGTGTATTGTCATACCATGCAAAATTTATCAACCAATCTAAATTATTGGTGAGTTTATAGTTCGCTTCTAATTCAGCACCCCATAAAAAATCATTGCCTGCATTTTCAACAGGAACTTCTTTATTAACAATAGATAAAAAACCTAACCATTCGGTGTAAAAAACGGATAAGTCATAAGTTGATTTTTCTGTTTTATAATTCAGCCCAATTTCACTTTGTCTTACTTTTGAGGGTTTAAGTGTATTGCTTGAAAACAAAGGAGGTCGTGCATACAAATCTCTCATGGTCGGAATCCGTCTTGTTTCACGATAAATCAATCGAGTTGTTAAATTTAGAGAATTATTGATAACGACGGAAAGCTCTGGCAAAACAATATCATCAGTATCAATATCAGAAATATCTTCGTAACGTAAACCTCCATAAACCGTCACATTATCTAATATAGACCATTCATCTAAAAAGAAAAATGATGTGATTTTTCTTGTGTTTTCAGGTATTAAAATGAATTGGCTGTCTGTTAGGCTAGTGACGCCAGATAATGGGGTAATTGACCAACTAGAGCGAAGATTAGGTTGATATGATACAAAATAATTAGAAGTTTGTTCTGTTCTATATAAATCTTCAATATCAAGACCTGCTCCAAGAATCATGTGATGATTTTTTATGCCGTCATAGGTCATCTTTAATAAGTTTCGGTTTTGAGACTCATAAAATAAAAATTCAGATATCAAACCACTTGGAACACGAGGATCGCCTTTAAAAAGAAGAAAGTGATTATCTACTTCAGTTTTTGTATTGTAATAAGAGCTGAAAACAGAAAGATTTAAGTGAGAAGTTAATTCAAAGTTATATTTTATATCAGCCCAATAACGATCTGACTGCATTACTGTCTCGGGGCTTAAATTTGTAAATCCTAAACCATCACCCATGTTTGATCTATTTTGAGAGCCAAAGTTAAATGTCAGGTTGTCATCATGAATAAAATTCAATCTCACATCATATCCTTCCTGACGGTTATTTATCTTGCCCGGAGTGTTCGCTAAACTGGTTCCGAAAAATAAGTCTGTTGCTGCTTGTGAACCAAAGTCATATAAATGATCGTGACCATCTGTCTTAAAATATTCAAATGAAATATGTGATTTTGTTTTACCAAGTTTATCACCGGCACTTAACCAAGCTTCAGTTTTGTTAAAAGAACCATGTCTTAGGCCAACTTCAGTACCTTTATGGCTATCGTAGGTCTTGGTTACAATATTAACCACTGCTCCGATAGCGTCTGAACCGTGTAATATGCCGCCAGCACCTCTAATTACTTCGATTTTAGCAATAGAATTTATCGGTAATAAGCCGAAAGCATCTCCAAAGTTATTACCTAAACTAAATAATCCCTGTTGACGCATAACGACGCCATTTATTTTAAAGATCACAGAGTTTAAAGAATAAATACCTCTAGAAAAAGCAATCACCGTATCACCTGTTGATGAATAAACGGTCATACCAGGGACTCTTTCTAAAATTTCGTGCAAAGTTGTTGCGCCCATTTTTTTGATTTCAGAAGCGGTAATGGTCGTCAGTGATGCGGGAGATTGTGAGGTTTGTTTTTTAATACCCAAAACCATATCTGTTACGTCGTCAGAAAGACTGTCATCAAATTCATCATCAAACCCTGTGTTTTCTTCATCAAAGTCGTCAGCGTAACAATAATGAATAGGAAATAAAAAAATCACTAAAAAAATAATATTGAAAATTTTCATTAAAGAATCCATTTTAATAAGAAAGTATCTTTACTTATTTAGCGTAAATATCAGAAAAATCAACAAATTACACATAAATATAATTAAATTTATAAAAAAATAATTCACGAACGCAACAAAAACAGCGCATTAACAAAGTTTACCTAAACAAAATATCTGGATAATTAGTTTTATCAACTCAACAACACAAAGGAATAAAGATGAAACTATCAAAACAACAATTTAAGTATTTATTTGGAACAATCTTTTTAGGTAGTTTCATGTTTTTAATGCCGGAAGTCTACGCAGGTACGGGAGGATCGGAATTTAACTCAATTTATTCAACTATAACAGGATGGATGCAAGGAACTTTAGGAAAATTGATCACTATCGCACTTTTAATTACCGGTATTGGTTTTGGCGTAGTTCAACAATCAGTTGTCGCAGCCGTACCAGCCATCGCCGCAGGATTAATCTTAAATGCAGCACCGGGTGTAATCGACGGAATCGTAACAGCTGTTTTATAAAAATCAACCAATTAACAATCATCAATATAGGAATACAACAATGAAAAAATTAACCAGAAATCAAGCAAAATTAGTATTAGCATCAGTAGCCACAGCAAGCGTCTTGGCAATGAGTCCGGAACTTATGGCAGGGACGGGAGGATCGGAATTTAACACCATTTACGCAACTATAACAGGATGGATGCAGGGAACTTTAGGAAAGTTAATTACCATCGCATTGTTGATCACAGGTATTGGTTTTGGCGTTGTTAAACAATCAGTTGTTGCAGCCGTACCAGCCATCGCCGCAGGATTAATCTTAAACGCAGCACCGGGTGTTATCGACGGAATAGTAACAGCAGTTTTATAAATGAAACATAACAAATAGCACTATTGATAGTAATATTTATCAAAGTGCTTGTTATAGGGATATTGCTATGAAAAATGAAGATCATATTTATAATAATGCAGGACTGCCTTTTGTTGACAGAGATTCTGCTTTTGCAAAAGCAAGAATTATTACACGAGAGGTTGGAGTAGAGTTTTTTGTTATAAAATGTGATGGTGGTTATGCCGTTACAATGAAAGACAATTCATCAAATGAACAGAAAGTAAAAAAACAATCTAATAACGATTTAATGGAAAAACCATCAGAAAAAGAAACTATTATTCAAACAGAAAAAAAAGAACCTGTTGAGCAAGAATTAACGGGCTATTTAGCAGAGATGCAAAGCATTATTCCAGAACAAGCAACATTTGATGATCAGATGAATGATAATCATCAAACGACAGAAAAAAAAGAACCATCAGAAGAATCCAGTCAGTTAATGCAAGAAAATAAGACGGATGAGCATGAGATAAAAACATTAAAACCAATGGCAAAAGAAAATATTAAAGCAGATAAAAGTGAAGATAAGGGAAAAAATGAAGAACTCAAACTAAGACCGTCTTTGCGTAAATTTTTCTCACATTACATCGTGCTTTTAGCGAGTTTTGTTGCAATCACTAAACCAGAGATCGTGTTTTTACCATTTTTAACAACCGCTGAAATAATGAATAACAAAATATTGGTTAGCCTGTTCAGCACGGTTGAATTAGTTGGGTGGGTTGCCTTGTTAATCGCTATATATAAGATTGTAGTTCCAATCATATCCAATAGATACACGATTACATCGGATGCGGTTGAAACTAAAATTGGCTTTATATCTAAGGATTTAGCATCAATTTTTATTGCAGACATACGAACAGCTGATTTGAGTAAGACAATATTTGATCGTGTATTAGATGTTGGCACTATTCGACTTAAAACATCAGGTACGGCAGGAACAGATATTATATTGTGGGGTATTGGTAGCCCAGAAATAATATTAGATAAAATAAGAAGTAGACAAACCAGAACAACGATATAAAGAGGTTTCAAGCAATGAGTAAAAAAGACAAATTAGAAAAAAATGAGTTGGCACATCAATTAATTATTGGCACAACTGGCTCATTTAAAATCAGTATTGACGCATTAATCATTAAAAAAAAGATGGAAAAAATCAGAAAATTAGATATAATAGGAGTCAGTTAGAATAACAACAAACAGCAGCGTACTGTCATCACGCAAGATAAACTGAAAAACAATTCAGTTAATTGATGTTACACATCAATAAAATCAAAAGCTATTTATAGTCACGATAGAAAAATCAAAAGATTTGGCATTGTTACGTCTATTTTTTGCTGAAGTTTTCGATTTTTTTATCGTCAATAATATTTATATTCTTATTTATATTTTTTGATGATGCCAGCGTAAGCTTTTAATTACGCAAGAAATTAAAATAACATAATAATTTGTTATTTTATAAAGCTGAGGAATTCATCCTCATTATCGAACGTCACATTTATGTGTTGTTTGATTTAATTCACCCATCTGGGTTTTCAAAATCCAGATGAGTGCATTTATTTGCTCCATTTGGTATGGAGCAAATATTATGAAGAATCTACATAAAAGATCATTTGGAGTTTTAAAAAATAAAAAAGATATTAAAACATCTTTAAAAAAAGACACCAAAATAGTAATTGTCCACCAAAATGGACGAATCGAAGAAAAAGGGCCGAGTCAATTGACTCAAATGCCTAATATTAATAATAGGTTCGGCCTTGAGCTCGAACCTATTATTAAATAGTTTAGAAGTCACAATAACACTGAATATTTTATTCAACTGTTGATTGTGACTTCTTTAAGAGATATTTGTTCATCTCACCGTTGCATCTTTTTAGGTGCATCACTGAGATATTCTGTAGTGATTCAACTTTAGAATATTTCATTGATGCACTTAAATTAAACAATGCAATGGAGAAGGAAGATGAACAATTTAAATTACACAGGAAGAAGTGGAAGTTTCGGCATGATCAGTAAAGACAAATTGATTGGTGTAAAAAAAGTCAATCAAAATGGTTCTTGTGAACGCCGAATAAGTGAAGATATGACACATATCAACACTTATGTTAACCAGACGTCAGTATCCTTGATACCTCAAGGAGAAGAAGTGGTTTGGCAAGTCTTTGGCAACCAGTAGGTTGTCAAAGCAACTTACTTTAAAAAAGAACTTCCAAAATACTGTGTTGTAGATTTCAAAAACTGTTTTAAGATGGAATATACAACACATTAATTTTAAAGGAAGCTCTCATGATCCCCGTATTTATCTACAAACAAAAAACCTATTACCGTCTGAATACCAGGCTCGAATATATCTATGCAATTGCCGCTTTTACCAATCCATTCAGATTCTATTGTGAAACTACCATGGAAGATAAATTACTTCGTGTCATAAGCAGAGGCAGTAAAGTGCTGAGTGCAATTGGGCTGTCATCGATTAACGCACAATTGATCGAAGAAATTGATGAGTCAGAGCAAGTGGAGTTGAAACAAAAGTAATTCTCACTAAAGGCTAATCTTGAATGGTAGACTCCAAGTAAGTCCATTTTTTAATATCAAAGAAACAAAATCCTCTGTTTTCGCGTTATATTTTTTTTTAAGCAACTGATACTCTTCCCATAGAATGGGTTTATTAGTTACCTTATTTAAAATGGCATTTTCAAAAAGAGGATCAGTTTTGAAATTATCTATGTCTGTATAACAGTTCTTTTTGTCCGTCATCAAATAACCAAACCCTTTTTCAGTACAAAATTTAATCATACTATTGTATTTTTTAATATTGATAAATAAGACCATGTCACTTAACGGTTTTATTTCAACTACTATACCTCTACCATCATTAAGAATAATTAATACATCTGGATAGTAAGCATACTCTTTGTTTTTTAAAAAATAGGGTATTTCAAAAGGTTGTTCCTGATAAAATTTAACTTCATCAGATTGTTCAATTATATTATAAATATCCCATTCTAGGTGTGACTCATACTCAACAGTTCGATTCATTTTTTCACTTAAAAAAGACCCAGAAGAACCATTACCTTCTTTATAAACATTACGTTTACTCAGAATCTCAGGATCATCCGGTTCAATAATGGACGTTTGCTTAGGCCAAACAACTCTATCAAGTAAATTATATCTAGACATATTTAATCAATGTAAGCAACAATCCGTATAACGCCAAAGCAAATAAACAAAATCTTCGCCGACAGCCGGTATTGTCCTCCATTCTCCCCAGGTAAATGTTGATGCTCCAATGTTATGACAACAACCTTTATTAGAACAAGATGTACCTCCATCAGGCCCCGTTGCATTTGCCACACAAGATTCAGAATCAGATTCAGCAACAGGAAAAACCATGCTCATTTTGTATTGAGACTTTGGCATCATTGGGTAAAGATAGGCACCGCACATGGCTTTTTCACCCACTGTTTTCCAAGAACGTCCGGTGAGATGCAAATCAAATAATTCACGGGTAGCCAATAAACTTGAGGTTTGAACTCTTGAGTCATCAGCAGAATTCACAATGCCTGTGCTGGGCAAATACATTCCCCAACAACCACCCCACCAAATACTATCCATTGGTTTTCCGGCTGTTTCACTAATACATGCAGCCGTTGTTGCAGATAATGCCTCAAGATTAGCAATAGGAGCAGCCAACGGTTGGCTTAAAAATTTAATTTCTGCGTTATTCCACCCAGGTTTCACTTCTGTCATATCAACCATATCAAGGCTGGTGTAACCTCCGGTATTACATTCAACAGAAACCAGTAATTCCATTATTTCTAACAGTGGAAAAGCCCAAAAGTGAACATTATAAAACCCTGTGTCAGAAAGATCGTTTTCATTACCTGAAGCCCCACCGATTAAACGAGTCGATTTTTGTATTCTTTTGCCGTTAAGAACAGGTGAGCAGTAGGGGAATCTAGTCACTTCAATCAATCTAGTGGGTAACCAAGCACCATAAGATAAACCCGGTTGAGGAAAGCCAAAGGAATCTTTACATGCACAATGCCACTTATCATAAGCATTAGGCGGAATATCTCCCGATCCTGTTGATTTGCCCAGTATTTTCATGGGAAACAAACAACTCCAACAAATACCATTAATCAATTTCTGTCCAAATAATTCAGCATTAGGACAAATATCAGCACTGGCAATACTGCCTGATAATAAAAACATCCAAAAACCCACTAAGAATTTACGCATCAGGCTTGATCTCCTGTACCCACATTAAGCCATTTTTTGTTGTGATCAACGATAAAGTGTGTTGGATGTTAAAGCGTTTGGCTAACTGAAGATTTAACAAATAAACTTTGTGACCAATTTCCTCCTCAATTCGTTGGTATTCATCAAAACCATCGGTAATATCAAATTCAGTCATGATGAAAACGACGGGTCGATTTGTTTTTTTAATTTTTTCACCTTCTTTGATGGCCAGTGCAATCTCATTTTTTGATAGTCCGCTAAAGACAATGATGGTACTGGTGAGTGGCATCATATTGACAGGATTAAGACGTTGGCCTGCTTTTGCAATAAGTTTACCATTCGGACCTCTGATATCTTTAGTGACAAGCACGGTCAGATCAACCGAATAACGTCGATTTTTCTTCGCAGGTGTTAAAGAAACAAAGGGTGTTTTCTTCCAATATCTCTTCATTGCTTCTTTTTTCTTTTTATTCCAATCAATCGCCAGCATACGTGCCTGAATAACTTTAATTAAATCAGGTTCGATGATGTCACTCATTTCACCGAATTTACCGAGATCAACTAACCCCTTAAGTGGCAATTTTTCTTCTAATCGAGCATTTGATTTTTCAATAAACCAATCAACACTGGTCGATCCACGAACAATAACCGGGCGATCAGAACTAGGGTTAAAAACCATCATTGGAACTTGCGAAACTTTATATTTTGTAAATAATGTAGGGTTAACTTCAAGACTGGGTGGGTTTTCAATGCCTTTAACTAGATTGTAAAGCTCTTTTGAAAATTTGCCCATCGTACTATTTTTACGAATACCTCTGACAATAAAACTTACATTGTCACGATCAGCATATTCTTTTAACAGCGATTTAATCATGCTTGATCCCATGCCCAACGACACAAAAACTATAACTTCGCCATTGGCTGTGTTTCTGAAGACAGTTTTATTGGTTGGAGTTTGAGATGCATTTAATTTTTTAAGTTGATTAATAAAATTCTGGGTCTGCTTGACTGTTTTTTTATTTAAATCAGTCGGTTTAATTAGCCAGTCTGGTTGTTTTGACTTTTCTACATCCTTCATGATCTTTTGAGATTTTTTTAACCACTCATCGTCGGTTAATTGTTGTGCAGAAACCGTCAAACAAAAAAGACAACCCATAAAAAATAAACAGGATCTAATTATAATATTCAATGCCACTCCAGTTATTTATCAATTAATACGAATAAAATGTTTTTTAGGTGCGTTGTAAACAGCTTCACCACTGATCACTATGTAGCCTTTTTTAACTAATGAGTCAGCAAAATCTCGAGTCTTCATGATTTTCTCCTGAAGTTCTTCTTTGGACAGCTCAGTAGAATTAGCCAGCAACATATCACTGTCAATGATAGCAACCTTAGAACTTGCAACAGGATGATTGAATTTACTTCCAATGAATCCTGATATTCCTGCAATAAGTACAATCATCAGTAAATATAATAGATTATTTTTCATTTTAAACTCCAAAATCGAAACATAAATAATGTGCAAACAAAGCGAGATGTTTGCTGTTGATTGAATAGTAACAAAGGATTTAAAAAAGATAATTTTGCTAAGAGACCAAAAATGCATCGTTAACAAAAAATATTGAAACAGAATATCTGGATAATATTAAACATCGGAAAACACAATTTAACTCATTTAGGTTTTTAGTCATGAAAGTAGTCAGTCAGATCATCTTATTATCAACATTGGCATTATCATTATCTGTTAATGCACGGTCTGACTTGTCGAATGGTTTTTATTCTAGAAATGACAATGGTTTTCATACCAAAGGTGATGACGGCTGGTTTTTTTACAATGAAACTGAAGAAGAAAAAAAGAAAAAAGCATTATTAAAGAAAGCTCCTGTTGCCAAAAAAGAAGTAAAAAAAGAAAAACCACCAGAAAAGAAAATTGTTAAAACACCAATACAAACTCCTACGCCAACAAGTCCAGCACCATTATCATCAAAATGGATCAAGCAGAAATTAAAAATGTACAAACAAAGAGCCATCGATAATCCAACCAAAGAAAATGTGTTGGCTTATCTTTATGTTCAAAAAGCGGCAATGGATAAAGCACAAAAGTTCAGTGAAGTGATGCAGCAAGTGGTTTACACCAATCCAGACGTAGACGAATTGCAAAGAAGTCCAGGATCACAAGGCTATTCAACAATGATGAGAGATGAAGCAAATAAAGGTAAAGATGAGGTATTAAGAAAGTTATCAAACGAAGTGGGTATCGTTTTTTTCTTCACAAGTACCTGTTCATATTGTTTGAAACAAGCTCCTGTATTAAAGATGTTTACTAAACTAACCGGAATCAATGTTATGCCCATTTCATTAGATGGAAAAGCATTGCCGGGTGGTTTTTATCCAAAATTTAAAAACGATAGTGGTCTCTCAAAACAACTGACTGTCAAAGTCACTCCAACACTTTATTTATACAAAAAACCCAATATTTTTGCACCACTATCAAGAGGTATTGCCAGCATTACTTCACTTAAAGACCGAATCATAAAAGTAGCTCATGCAAAGAACTGGATTACAGATCAGGACTTGAATAAAACCAAAGAGATTAAGGTCGATTTAATTCAGGCTAAAACGAATCCAACAAAAATGAACCCAACAAATACCAAAAACAAAATTAACTTTAACGATACCAAACAGTTAGTCAACTACATGAAAAAGCTGCACCGGAGTCAATAATGAAAAAATTACAAAAATTCACAATCTCTTTAGTTTTGATGGTTATTGCTCAAACAGGGCATGGCGGAGGATGGTTAGAAGAAGAGTTTGAAAATATTTATAAAAACGTCACTCCTGGCGGATCATATGACAGTCAAAGAAGAGGTATTTTCACTGCAGGAAATCTTCAGACAAGAACCAAAATTATGAAGATAAAATTAGTGCAGATGGAAGCACCAAAATTATCGGCCGGTTGTGGAGGAATAAATATGTATGGGGGATCTTTTTCTTTCATTAACAAAGAGCAATTTATTCAATTCATTCGATCAATAGGTGCAAACGCATCAGGTTATGCTTTCAATCTAGCACTTAAAACAATGTGTGAGAGTTGTAACGCTACGATGAACAGTTTGGCTAAAACAGTCAATGGAATGAATAAGCATTTGAAAAACAGTTGTGATGCAGGAAAACGATTGGTTAATAAAGGTTTAGAGCTTTATGACAAGACGGGAGTACCTAAAACGCCGCAAATAAGATTCGATAGCATCATAAAATCAGCAAAAGTAGACTGGGTAGAACCAATTTCTGAAAAAGGATCAAATGCAATGAAAGCTATATTTGGTGATGATATTAATGAAAGAAAAACTCAGTTACAAGACGAGACAACCGCAAAAATAGATGAAATATTAAGTAGAGATAGAATTGCTAATCCCAATGCAAAAGCATATGAGCAATTCAAAACAGAAATATCAACCTATTTTGGTGTCAACGAAGATGATGCAGTAGGACTAATGCTTGGTGTGACAGGTGCACTTATTGTCACAAAAGGAAGTACGGACCTTAAAGCAGATGAATTGACTCACACAGTATCACTTAAAAATCTTTATGACGGCGGGAAAATAAAAATTCAAAATTGTGGAAACTTGGAATGCTCCTCATTAACAGAAAAAGAAATCACTATTAAAGGTTTTAAAGTAATTTTAGATGACCTTTTAAAAGATATGGCGACTGGTTTAACAGATAAAACCCACACAATAAAAGAGACAACAAAATCATTCATACAAAGTGATGGACAAATACTGGCAATATTAAAACAAATCTTAAGGTTAAATGGCAGAATGACCAGAGGTGATAATAAATCAAAACTTGAACATTCAATACAATTATTAACGGCTAGTCTTGCAAGAAGTATGGCAGAAAGAGAGATGAAATTATTAATAAAAACAGCAAAAGAAATGGTAAATGAACATTTCACTGTAGAAGATCAAGAAGCAAAAACAAGAGCATTATCTCAAATAGCCGTCAGAGAAGAAGAACTTAAAAATGAAATTGAATCTATAAAAGATGAGCATAAATATCGAACAGATGTTCTTAAAAATTATGCAATTATTAAAAACTTACTTCGAAGCTAAATTAAAACCATCAAATTAAGAGAAATATAATGTTTACTATATTCACAATTGACAAACCGGACTATCTTGTAGGGACTTTAAATTCAGTAGCTATGTTAACAAGCTCAACGGGTCCTGCTGGCATGGGAAAAATGATCGGAATAGGATTGATCATTGGAATATTCATTGCAATGTTTAAATCAATTATCACTCAAAAGCTAGAAATACAGTATGCATTTATTGGGTTTATTTTATATCAGGTGTTATTCATACCAAGAGTAGATGTTACCGTTGAAAGCGTCATGACAGGAGGATCAGTTCCTGTCGCAAATGTACCAATTGGGGTTGCCGCAGTGGGTGGCATAACCAGTGCAATTGGTGTCAAATTGGCTGAATCATATACCACAGTATTTACAACACCAGGTATTACAGAAAGTGGTGGTTACATGGATGCCTTAGAAGTATTAATTTCATTAA
>Ga0233443_1001589_pt1 | contig 19385 bp, 19 predicted proteins | sample SI_123_September_2_FD_182784 | JGI IMG/M metagenome (GOLD analysis project Ga0233443, IMG submission 182784) | Seawater microbial communities from Saanich Inlet, British Columbia, Canada - SI_123_September2016_200_MG | ecosystem: Environmental > Aquatic > Marine > Inlet | place: Canada: British... | reverse complement strand
GGTTTGTTATTGCAGGAGATGAATGAAAAAGACAAAGCCTGTCGTGATTTTACCCGTGCTTTCAGGCTCGGATATAGAAATGCATATAAATTTATGCAGGAGTGTTGTAATTAGTTACGCTTCTTTTTGCGTTCCGATCCAAATAATCTTTCCTCTTCTTTGTTAACTCTGTTTGCGTAACGCTTCTGTGATAATTTTCTCACCGCCTTACCACCTTTCTTTGAAGTCTTCTGAACGAAGGTATTCACCCAGTCCTTAATTTTAAAAAGTACAATAATTAAAATTATGATGGCAACACCATGAAGTATCATCTGTCTATATTCACCCAGCATAAAATGTGTTTTCAGTATACTACAAAAATAATTGAAAAATTAGATTTGACTATTTATTAATGAAATTTCATGCTTTTATATCTTTGTATCCATATGCATCGATTCAACAGAACCAGTTGTTTTATTAGTCTTCTTATACTGTTTCTTATCATTCAGGCTTGTAGCAGAGAGCACAAAGCAGATGAAAGAACAGTGTTTCGATATAACGAGTCAAAAGGTATTGCATCGCTCGATCCGGCCTTTGCAAGTAATCAAACAAAAATATGGCCGATAAATCAATTGTTCAATGGATTGGTACAGCTGGACGAAAAACTGAGGATTCAACCGTCAATTGCCAGAAACTGGGCGATCTCAGAGGATGGCAAAAACTATGAATTTATTCTTCGCAAAGATGTTACTTTCCACAATCATTTTCTCTTTATGGATTCGATCGGGAGAAAGGTTGTTGCTTCCGATTTTGAATATAGTCTTAAGCGATTGGCAGATCCAGCGACAGCTTCTCCGGGTGCCTGGGTTATGAATCATGTGGCCAGATCGGAGAATGGAAGCCTGGCTGTTGGGGCTGTGAATGATACGATCCTAAGGATTACTCTGAGAGAACCTTTCCCGGCATTCATCAGTCTTTTAAGTATGCATTACTGCTCGGTGGTTCCGTTTGAGCTTATTGACTATTATGGAAAGGAGTTTCGCGCGAATCCGGTTGGAACCGGACCATTTAAGCTCAAATTATGGAGAGAAGGTGAAAAACTGATACTCATTAAAAATCATCAATATTTTGAAGTGGATGAAGAGGGTGAGCGCTTACCATATATCGATGCCGTTGCGATTACTTTCATTAAAGATAAGCAGTCGGAATTTCTCGAGTTTATTAAGGGGAATCTTGATTTTCTATCCGGAGTTCACCCATCTTACAAAGATGAATTGTTGACCCGTGATGGTCAGCTCAGATCAAAATATTTGGAGCGACTGAATTACTCCACGCACCCATATCTCAATACAGAATATCTAGGTTTTATGCTGGATGAAACAAAGCTGGACTCAGCTAATTCTATCGTACTGGACAGGAATGTGCGCATGGCTATCAATCATGGTTTCGATCGGAAGAAAATGATTGCATTCATGCGTAATAATTTGGGAATAGCTGCTTTAGCGGGCTTTGTTCCGGAAGGGCTTCCTTCGTATAGCATGGAGTCAGTTGATGGATATGATTATAATCCGGGAGCTTCTGCTGAGTATCTGAGGAAAGCCGGTTATCCTGGAGGAGTAGGGCTTCCTGTAATACAGCTGACTACCAATAGTGACTATCTTGATTTATGTGAGTATATCCAGCATCAGTTGGGCCAGCTTGGGATTCGTATCGCAATAGAGGTTGGTACAGGGGCTACTTTCCGCGAAATGGTTGCCAATTCTAAACTTCCATTTTTCAGAGGTTCCTGGATTGCAGATTATGCTGATGCTCAAAATTATCTGTCACTCTTTTATTCAAGGAATAAAAGTCCGCAGGGACCTAACTACACACATTTTGAATCGCCGGAGTATGATCGTATTTACGATTTGGCCATGAAAACAAGGAACGACTCCATTCGATGGAAACTTTATCAGCAGCTGGATCAAATGATAATTGATGAGGCAGCTGTTGTGCCACTCTTCTATGATATGGTTGTGCGTTTCTCCAAAAATAATATTTCCGGTTTGGGGAGTAATGCTATGAATTTGTTAAGTTTAAAAAAAGTTCGAATAGACAATGATCCTGATCGCAGATAGTGGTTCAACGAAGACTGAATGGATATTACTTGAGAATGGAGAAACTCTTGAGGCATGTTATACCGATGGTTTGAATCCTTTCTTTGTTACGCCACTGACTATTACACAGGAAATACAGAAATCGGTTTTGCATGACTATTCATCACAAATCAAACATGTGCATTTCTATGGAGCCGGATGTTCTTCTCGCGAAAGGAATGGTATTATTGAAGGTGGAATAGCTTCGGTTCTCTCATCTGCAGAGATAGTTGTTGAAACTGATATGCTGGGGGCCTGCAGAGCTTTGTTCGGCAAGGAAAGAGGCATAGCAGTTATTCTGGGAACCGGAAGTAATTCGGCGCAATATGATGGTGAGCACATTGAATTTACACCACCTTCGCTGGGATATGTTTTAGGCGATGAAGGAAGCGGCAATCATCTGGGAAGAATATTAATAAAGGATTTTCTTGAGAACAGATTGAGTGATGAGTTGCACACTGAGTTTCAGAAGATCTTCAATTACGATCGATCCGTGATATTACATAAAGTGTACAAGGAGTCTTTTCCCAATCGTTTTCTAGCACAGTTCTCAAGATTTTTATACCAGTTCAGATCAGAACCATACTGTCAGGATGTGGTAAGAAAAGGATTTGAGAGCTTCATTAAAAGCAATCTTTCTCAACACCAAAATGCCGGATCAGCAGTGATTCGATTCACAGGAAGCGTCGCCTATTATTTTCAGGATATTCTAAAAGAATTGGCCCAAGCTCATCATCTTAATTTCGATTGCTTCCATCAGTCTCCTGTTGCAGGATTGAAGGAATATCATCTCAAGCACAGCTAATCAGGCATTTGATTAGGTACCCATCTGCTTAAGAATCTTCTCCACATCATCTTCTGTTTTTCGAAGTTTGTCTTTACAAACTTTTATCAACTGCGATACTTTTTCTACTTGCGATGCCAGCTCATCAACGTCCAGCTCCTCATTTTCAATTTGAGAAAGTATCGATTCAATTTCGGAAAGTGCTTCCTTATAGCTCTGCTTTTTTTTAGCCATACCTTAAATTTTTAATCCCAAAACCAGCATATCATCAACTTGCTCAATGTCGCCACGCCAGTTATTAATGGTATTTTCCAATATGATTTTCTGCCCTTTCATCGGAATATCCTGTAGTTGCAATAGTTGATCCTGAAAAGGCCTGGATTTAAACTTCTTGCCATTTCTCCAGCCAAACTGATCGATATAACCATCCGTAAAAAGATAAATGGAATCACCCTTCTCTATTTGGATATTGTTGTTCTTGAAGGATTGATCCATCTTTGGATGATTACCAACAGGCATTCTGTCTCCTTTGTGTATTTCCAGAATCTGATTTCGAATAATGTAGATGGAGTTGTTGGCGCCGGAATATTGGACCACCTTCTTCTCCTTATCGAATATGCACACACCCATGTCCATTCCATCCTGGGCTCCTTCTTCATCCTGAGGACTATTAAGTGCATCTACCACAAGCTTACGAAGTTTATCGAGAATACCTGCAGCACTCAGTTTCCGGTTCTTCGATACAATTTCATTAAGAAAGTTGATGCCAAGAATACTCATAAACGCACCGGGAACACCATGTCCGGTACAATCTGCAACAACAACTATTTGCCGCGAACCTTTTTCTGTTACCCAATAAAAATCACCACTTACAACATCACGAGGATGATAAAGTACAAATTGCTCTTCAAAAAACTCATCCAATGTTTCTGCAGATGGTAGAATTGCCTTCTGAATTCTTTGTGCGTAATTGACACTGTCGGAGAATCCCTGAAATTTTACCTGCATCTTATTGCGTTGCATCTGTGCCTTCGTCTTTTCAAGTTCTACTTCGTCGCGTTGTTGTATTATTTCTGTTTCTATTACCTTGTACAGATTCACATCCGTTTCGAAAAAATAGAGTTTAACTATGTTGCCCTGCTTATTCAGAATGGGACAAACCTCCGTATTAATCCAAATTCTTTCACCATGAACGTTCTCGCGCAGGGATGGGAAGATAACATTCCTTTTTGTGTTAACTGCTTCGTCGATAGCCTTTGGATAACTACTGCTATTCTTGTAATTATCGCCGTACTTTTTTATGAATGCTTCTTTTGTGAAACCAAAAGACTCCTTAAAACCATTATTCACAGAAATTATTTTTCCATCAACATCCGTTACTACAATCCCACCTGAAGTGGCGTCGAAAAACTCAGGTTGCTCCTGAACCGGTTTCGCTTTGGGAATGCTAAGTTTTGAAAGTTGTCGTTTCAGATCATCATTGATCTTTTGAAGTCGTTTCTGATTCTTCTTCAGTTCTTCAAAGTCCAGCTTAAGATCTCTGGAGCTTTTTCTAAGCAGGAAAATAACAATCACGAGCAATAGCAAGAGAATCCCAAGAGAATAAACCCAGCTTGCAGGAAAAGAGTCTGATCTTGTTACCGGATTATCGAGGTCGATTACTTCAACGTTTCCTGAGAAAAGAAATACATGATTTAATTTGCCGGACAATCCTGCAAAGGAATTGAATGAGTTAATTATCACTGTAACAAGACTTTCCAATTAAACTGCAGATTTTATTGTTTAGAATGGAAAAGATAGCCAATATTTTCTGGTGTTGCAATAGGCGAAAAACGCCGTTCTTGAATTCACATCTCTAAATGAAGATTCACGCAAAAGGAGAAATTATTTGGCGTGAATCATATGAATTTTGTGCTGTCTGCCTTTTATCTCTTAGCTTCCATATCCCGAAAGGGAATAGGTAAAACTGAGCAAAAAGTAACGTCCAATTGTATTGTTCTTCTCTTCCAACAGATAGTTTAACTGATTGATACGACTAATGCCAAGATTCTGATTCAGAAGATCCACAACCGATAATTTCAACTCACCTTTGTTGTGTTTCAGAAAGGACTTTGAAATTGAAGCGCTGAGCAATGTAAAATCATCAGTAGTATTGAAATCGTCATCCAGATAAGTCCGGTAATCGCTTTTAGCACTGAAAGTCCATGTTTTTAAAAAATCCAGTGTGAAATCTATATAGGCATCATAGTTCATGTACAGATTGTTAAACTCGGAACTTGAAGAGTACGAAGAAGTGTTATGATTGAATCGAAGCCCGCCTCTTAAATCGAATGTGGTTTTTTTCCGGTTTTCAAGACTCAGATCAACTGATTTGGTCCAGTTGGTTGCATCATTTCTAATCCCGTTAATAAAAACAATGGCATCGTTGTATCTCAAATTCAGGCCAAGGTTTACTTTACTTCGTATGAATTTTATGGGAGTATTAAACGAGGTATAATTGCTGATACTCAGATCTTCTTCAACATTTACAGGGCTAACAATTCTTACCAGCTTATCATCGATCATTACCGAATTGGTAATTTTATTCCTGGTGACATTAACACCAATATTTGTAAACAAACTGGTAAACGCATAGGAACTATGGAGCATGTAGTGAACATTTCCGGAATGAGTAAATTCAGGTTCCAGTTCAGGATTACCAATGTAGAGATTCAAAGGATTGCTGTTGTCAATAACAGGCTGTAATTGGCGAATATAGGGTGTTGAAACATTCGTTGAGTAGCTTGCTGACAATCTGTTGCTTGTGCTGAATTTATATTCATAACGTGCATAAGGAACGAAATTCCAATATTCTTTTCGATCCAGCATTTGCTCAGAAGCTTCTCCTTCCAGCACTGTAAACTGTGCACCGGCCGAAATATTCAGAAAGTGTTTTTTGTTGCTGAACTGATAGATGAGATCGGCATTGTTATAGTTGTACCTGCTCCTGAAATCATTACTCAGTAGTTCATTATAGATCTGTTCCTGAGTGTTTTGAATATCGTAAAAATCTTTAACCGAATTGTCCTGGTCAACACTGTTCCGGTATTTCACTTTAATGTATTGAAAAGTTCTAATGGGTTCTGTATATGTAAAACCTGTTGTCAGTGTCTGATGCTGGTTTTCTTTCAATTGCTCCTGAAGCAGAAGTGTAGCAAAATCTTCACCCAATGTATCCAGCAACATGAGGTCATTCTGTGAATTGATGAGCATGTTGGTAGTATCTTCCTGATGATTGTAGGAAAGATTTACAACCAGCGAACGTCCTTTCTTTCCGAGTTTTCTCCTATAAACCAAATTACCTCTCAGATACAGGTTAGTGCTAAAAGCTTCTTCGCTTGATTGTACTGAATTGGATACTCCATTCAAATTCAGGTTTTCCTGATGTAGTTGATTGATAAGATCGCTGCCTTTGGCTCTGAATGCAAAGCTGGCGGTCATATTCTGAAGAGTATCAAATTGATGTTTCAGTTTGAGATCGGCCTGGTGACTGCTGTAGTCACTTTCATTGTTCTCAATTGATGTGGTGGAGTAGGAGTCGTCAAACAGGAAGTTTTTTTGAAAGCGATCTCTTTCCAAATCGTGTTGAATATGGTTGTAAAAATAGTTCCCGATCAGGCGGGATTTTTCCGTCAAATCGATATTCAGGTTGGCACCTCCACCTTGCATGGTATACAATCCATTCTCTGTGTTCATTCCCATAGACATAGGAAGATCATCCATCTCCAGCATCATGGTACCTCCACCACCTGAGATCAGGTTTTGCAGGCCACCCATAAATCCGATATAGTCATCAAAAGAAAATCCCTGTTCGTTTATATTGTTGGCTGATCCAAGTACCGAAAACTGCATTTTGTCCGTGAAGCGATTCAGATTGAATTTCCCTTTGTAACGATCATCACCTCCATAGCCCAATGTGGCATTCCCAAAGTATCCCTTTTTGTGGTCTTCCTTCATTTCGAGGTTGATGGTCTTCATTCTGTCGCCATCATCGACACCGGTAAATTCGGCAAGTTCCGATAGTTTATCAAAGACCTGAACTTTATCCACCGCATTTGCCGGAAGGTTTTTAGTTGCGATTTCCGGGTTGTCACCGAAGAATTCTTTTCCGTCCACCAGTAATTTTTCAACCTTTTCGCCCTGAGCTTTAATACTGCCATCTCTTTCAACTTCAACTCCGGGTAGTTGTTTCAACAGATCTTCAACAACTGCATTGTCCTTGGTCTTAAAAGCATTGGCATTGTATTCAATAGTATCCTTTTTGAAGAGGATAGGAATATGATCAGCTTCTATCGAGACCTCATCAACCAACTCGTAATTTTCCGCCAGTCGGAAGGTGCCAATGTTTGCAACTTTCTGTTGTTTTACCTCAATCATCCTGGCCATATTTTGAAATCCCATGTAGGAGATTTGCAATACATAATTTCCTGGTTTAACCTTGTCCAGCGTAAATATTCCTGATTTATTGGTGATGGCAAATTTGTATAATACCGAATCCGTGGGTTGAAGTAACACTACGGTTGTGAAAGGAAGTGCTTGCTGTGCTGTATCCACTACCAGGCCTTTAACAAGCGTTAGGTCCGATTGTGCGATACCAGTGTAACTGTACGAAATTATCAGTACAGAAATCAAAACTTTAAGTATGGATTTCATACGGGAGTACTGTAATTAATCTCCGATTTGAATCTCCATCCTGATACCACCTTCGCCCTCGTATACCTCTTGCATTTCTTTGGTCTTCTCTTCAGCTATCTTCCTGAACTCCTCTTCACTTACTTTCTTTCCTTTTTTTGGAGGAACAATTTCATCTTTATCAACCGTCTTGAATTCAATGGTTTTTGCTGTCAGCTTTAATTTACCTTCATCTATGGCAACTTGCAGGATCATTCCCGGTAATTGACCAAACGTTGAAGGCCCTGAAGGCACCGGTATCTGCAATGTGAACCAGGCTTCAATAGATTCAGCGGTATCGTTCAACATTGCTTTTATACATGGATAACCAAGAATCTCTTTTTGCTCTCCGCTGATTTTCCAGAGACTACTTTTCATTTCATAGTTCAGAAGAAATTTCTTCTGCATGAATTCCTTTTGTTCAATTATTTTCTCGTTTTCGTAGTCCTGATAGATTACTTCCTCGGGAGTAACCACCATGGTCATTATCTGAAAATCACCTTCTTCGCTACTTATGGTTTGGGTGTCATCACCTGGTTTGTAGGCTTTATAAATGGATTCCTTTGCGGTGAAAATTAGCTGCTTCTCGCTGGACAGATTGCCAAGCTGTGCCATTATGTCTCCGAACTGAGCCATATGAGCTTTATCCTCTTCCGACATGTTTGCTTCTATGTCGTGTTCAATGGTTTCCTCAAAAATAATGATACCCTCGGTTTGCTGTCCAAAGATGATTGTAGGAAGGAGTGTGATTAAAATGAGTACAAGTTTTTTCATGATTAGGGTTTTTGTTTCGTTTAAATTTCCAATCAAAAATAAGCTATACAACTCTGGTAAAATGTTACAAAAACATAATAAAAGTAAATGCTCAGTTAAAAAATGTTAACATAAATTTCAGTAAGGCAGTAATTTAGAATCAAAATGGATAAATTGACTTCCATCCCAAATTCATCGTGAATAATCTTTTAGCCAAATACTTTTTTGGAACCATAGCCTTGGATCTGTCAGCAACGCTGGTCCTGATACCATATAAGATGGAATTTATATTTACAATCGACTTGCTTGACTCAAATCAGCGTTTGTTATAAAGCTATGAGATGAAGGAAGATCTCATCAAATGTGGCAGACTAACATGCACTTTCTATATCCTTTCAATCATGAGAAATTGAAAAGGAGTTGCTTCACGGCGAAATACTTAACGATCTGTTTATTCAAATTGAAAGCAAAAAGGTATTTAAATAGGGACGATCGGAATACCCTGCAATAGTTTATTCCACTATCAGTATTTGCGCTTGTTTTGGAAACTTTCTCAATCGTACAATGTATATTCCTGCTTCCAGATGTTTAACACTGATGGTATTTAAAGAGCTTAGGTGTTGAGAAATAAGAATTCTCCCACGAATGTCGCAAATCTCCAGCACCGAACCGTTTGTTATAGGAATACGGACGCTTACAGTTTCATGTGCCGGATTCGGGAATATTGTAAAATCTATTATTTCAGTTTCTTCTATGGAATACAATCCGGAAATACAATTTTTGGTCTTTTCCCACAAATCCCATTGGGCAGTTTGTATATTCCAGTAGGATGTTGTGGAATACACCGGCATTTGTTTGGAATTTTCGATAAGCCAATCGTAGTTCTCTATGGGAAAAACCACCTCATCAATTCCTACTGCGAGTTCATGCGAAATATCGAAGCGCATGGATGGGATGAAAGAGTTAGTAGTATCATCAGCTTCATATTCTGTCATTAAGTATAGATTCCCGGACGGGTCGTAACTGTTTTCAATTTTATCATAAACCATGAGTAAATAAGGATCTGTATCATCGGAGACATACTGCTCCCTTGTTAATAGCAAATTGTCGGAATTATAGGAATAATTATTCTTTCTTTTTACAAAGAAAATACTATCTGTGGAATGGAGCAGAGAGTCCACATATAGTACCTGATTTCCATTACTGTCATATTGAAAGCACCATATTTCTTCTTCCACCCAGCCGGAGTTGTACTTAAAATCGAACCTGCTTCGCTGGATTACCAGATTGGCAAGGTCATAGGAGAACTCATATTTATAATTGTCCTTCCATTGTTGGTTTGTTACATTCCAGGATTGGCCATGATGAATTACAACATCATTATTAGCATTATAGGTAAATGTTGAGGAATTTTGATACATCCATTGACCATTGACAGCATCCCGGTCATAACTGGTTGACACATTAACGAGATTGTTTGTTCCATAGGTATAGGTAACTCTTAAGTCAGGTTCATTAGGGTCTCCTGGTTGGAAATGGTTATAGAATATTTTCTCAATGAGCTGTTCCCTGGAGTTGTATGCATAGTTTTCTTTGCTCTGAAGTGTCCATTGCTGACTGTTATAGTCCATTTCGTACAATTCATGTAAGATTATTTGCCTCAAAGCATCGTATTCATAGTGTTCTTTTCTGGTGCCCATAAACTCACTGGTAAACCAATGAGGTGAACTATAAATGTATTCAAGGAGATCTCCATTCTGATCGTAAGTCCATTCTTGTTTTCCCTGAATATACCAGCTGGCAGAGCTCATATTCCACTGAGACCAGGTTTTTAATGTTGGTTGGTTCTGGCCATCGTATTCATATTCAACTTTGCTTTGCCAGGCCCAGCTCTGTTCCGTTTCGTCCCACTTATTACCAACGCCTGATAGTGTTCGTTGGGCTGCATCATAATTATATATGGTCATGTGAGAAAGCATCCACTGCCCGCTGGTTTCGTCATAATCATAGCGAATGGCACTGTCAAGTTTGTAACTCAAATCATCGGCGTAGTTCATCGACGCCAGAGTCTTTTGAAGTTGTAGCTGACAAGCTTCAGAACTTACCTTACCATAGTAGATTGTCTCTTCCGGTAAGTTGCCTTCGGGAATTGATATTGATTGACTTTGGATATTGAGCTTACTTATAAGAAGACAGCCCAGAAGAAGAGGAATTAGTATTCGCGCCATAGTAGTAGTTTTAAGTTGCTGACGTAGTTAAAGAGCAGGAGGATTGTATATACTGCTAGTTAATTCCATCAAATTGAATCCAACTTTCGGCTGGTTTACGGCAGAAATGACTAAAATGTTCGAAAAATATTCTAGACTTAAGATTTGATCTTTTTCTTCTTGCTTGACTTGGCTTTCGGATTAAAATCCAGGGCCAATTGAATCCAGTACTCCAACTGTTCATCCATGTCGGTTGCCAGGGGCTCAACATAAATGTAACCTTTCATAGGACGTTTCGTGAAATCCATCTCGCGACATCCGTCTATGGTAAGTGCGTTCTCATAGATTTCAGGGTCAATTCGGGCCATCAGGCTGTCCTTGATGATACCCACACACATTTTGTCATCAACCAGATAGCACATGCCACCAAACATTCTCTTCTCCTCGAATCGTATATGTTTTTCCTTCAGAATCCGGTGTATTCTGTCTGCTAAAAATTCGTTGTAAGCCATTTTATGTTTCTATTTGGAAATAATTCCAAATACCCGATAATGTTCAGGCCTTATTTAATCTCATGAAATATTTTACTCACAATCTTCCAGTTTTCACCGAATTTATAGAGTGAAATATAGTCGATGTAACGAAGATCTTTTCCGACCAGGAACTTAATCTTTGCCGTGGCTGCTGTACCTTCTACATCCACAAATTCGAAAGTAACACTCACCTGTCGATCTTTTGGTAGAGGTAATTTCCCGGCTTCTCTTTTCTTCATGGTATTCTTCTTCCAATCTTTAATGGCATACCTCTTCAGTTGATCACCTTCGGGGATCAGTAAATCGAAATCAGGATGAAATCCTGCATCAATTTTAGCAGCATCTCCTTCATTTTGTAAACCTTCAACATAAGCGCTTTGAATAACTTCTTTTATGGCTTTAACTTCTTCAGCTTTATTCTGAGTAAAAGCAGTTGAAGCAAAAACTGCGATAAGTGTGATAAGAAGAACTGATTTTTTCATGATTGTAATTTTAGGGTTTAGGATTATTAATAATGTTGATGAAATTACTAAAAATTTCGTGATTCAGATACTCCGGATGAAACTGAAAAGTGTAGAGTGGCTTAGAAACGTGCCTCATAGCCTGATTCTTACAGGCGGATGACCTCGCCAGTTGAATAAAATTATTGGGAAGCGATATGGAATCGTTGTGCATCTGAAACACCTCCAAAAAAGTGGGAAGTCCCCTAAATATTTCATCTTCACTGGTTATTTCAACACTATGCAGCCCTGACTCGGATTCTTTACCATAAAAATATTCTGCTCCAAACAAACAGCCTAACACATGGTGTCCGGCACAGATTCCGATCAAAGGTTTTTGGAAATCTTTAAGCCACTGAAAGTGGGCCTGATGAGTTTCTGCTATATCGTTTCCCTGCGGAGAACCACTTATAATGACACCGGATATTTTAGAGAAGTCAAAGAGAGGAGCCTCCCTGTAATGAATGGTAATACTTAAGGCTTCATACTTCTCAAGAATTCGTTCGATGTTAGTTGAGAATTCAAGGATATCAGGTTCTGCGCTATTGATTATCAGAATACTTCGATTCATGGGATTATAACTTGTGTTCAACGATTGGGTGGATCCCGGGCTGAAATTAACTAATTAATTAAATTTGTTTGTGCTTACCAGGATCATTTCATTTTAATATACCAAGTATTCGAAGTGCTTCGTGCGCAATTTGTCTTCTGGCCTGCTTAAAGTCTCCAATTTGTTCATTATCGGATGGACTTATATTGACAGCTACGAAGAACACATTATTATCGATTTCATAATAACCCACGAACCAGCCATTGTTATTTCCGTTTTGTATAGACCAGCCGGTTTTGCCTCTAAGTGTGTAGTTTTCAGTGCGCTTAATTATCATTAACTCCTTCATTTCAATTTGGGCCAACGAATCTATATCCAATTGATTGAGATATAGTTTTTGCAAAAAACTGATTTGTTCCCGCTGACTAATTTTTGCTTCCCCTTCTAACCAGAATAAATCAATATTTTCGGAACGAACATCCATTTGTCCATATTGAAAGCGCTTGAGATAATCGTTCATTCTTTCAGCTCCAACTTTTCTGGCAATTTCCTGATAGCATGGAACACACGAAAGATGGAAGGCTTTGCGGAATGTCATATTCTTCTCCCAGATCTTCATCCTTCTCGGTTTCCCATCCCATGCTATTATAGTTGAACTGCTCTCAATAATTTTAGTATCCAGAGCAATCAGTGAGTTGGGTATTTTAAATGTTGAAGCCGGTAAAAAACCTGAATCGGCATACTGCAAATTGTATCCGTATTCCTGATCCATGCTTAGGTCATAAACCAATACTGAGCCTTCTACTGAGTATTTGTTAAACAGACTTTGGAACTCACCTTGCTTATCCGACTGTGACCAGACTGGGTGAAATTGGATGATAAATGCAATGAATACAAGTAAGAAAGGGGAACTTTTCATATTGCTGAGATTTGTATTTAGTATTCATCAAAATTAAGGTAATATTTGATGAAAATGATATTTGAGGTAGCAACTTGAATGTGTATTCAGATGCACTAAATTTGATTTGATTCAATTCCTGGCCGAATGGACAAAGTATAGTAATTTGCTGGTTAGTTCCGGAAAGAAGTAGCACTTACTATAATTCCTTGCATGATATGGCTTGTGGCCTTTCAGCACCTCGAAATGCTCCATGGGGAATCGAATGGAAAGATAAATAATACTAAGAAAAGAAGGGGCTGTCCGAAAAGCCCTTCAGCTACTCATTCCTGCGAAAGTCTGCCTGTTGGCAAACATGGCGGAAATCTCAACGATTGAAATCAATAGCATTGAGATTCCGGATTAAGCCTGGAATAAGAGAGAAGATCACTTTTTGGACACCCTCTTCCGATATATTGATTTAATATACCTGACTATTTTGCAAAAACATAGTCTGTGCTTGCTCCAGTGTGACATCCAACACACATACCTTCCATAAGGTTAGCACCACGAACAGGGTTGCCATCACCGTCTTCCATGATTGAACCATCTTCTTTAAGCATAAACCACTCCCAGTCGCCGGCTGCAGGATTGAAATCATTTCCACGCTTAGCCATGGCAGTATACTCTGCGACAGTGCCTCCCGGGTTATGCGAATGCTTCACTATTAGTGTTCCGATTGGATACTCACCGCTTACTGCATCCTGACCATTCTTGAACCATATATCTCTGGTTACAGTACTGTCATTTCCTGCATGAGCAGGTCCTAAAAGTGGATCCGGCCCTGATAGTGAGGCTTCTTTAACCCATGACATGAAGTTCCCAAAACTTGCATCATCTGCGATGAATTCTTCTGGTGCCGGATCGTCATCATCATCTTTACACGACTGAAACGAAATTGCAGTAAATGAAAACAATACTGCCAACAAATAAAATGATACTTTTTTCATAAAATAAAATTTAGTTATTAATTAAAAATCCAAGTAATAATTTGCTTTTTAGTGAAGCTTTGATAAAATGATCAAGTGCCATTTTAGCTTCATTTTCAGAAGCGTACCTATAAAATATTTCCAGCATTTGTTGATAGTTGGTTCGACCGTTGTATAAGGAGTCGATTAACTGAACATGGGGCATCCCAAGATCAGTAAATATCACCTTTCCGGTGTCCGGTTCCCTGTGCAGGGAAGTATAATATTGTCCTTTGTCTGATTCGCCAATCTCACTGGCATTTCTGAGATGTACAGGATACTCAAATCCGGACACCCTGATTTCCGGATTTAAAAGAAGTTCATCTTTCTGAAAGTCTCCGTGTTGGTTGCAGGCAGGAATCAGTTCATCTTCCATCATGTAGACCTCAACTTCGAGCCATTCGAAACGAAGTAGTTCCAGCAACAAGGGATACTTTTCAATCAGATAATAATTTCTATTTTCCACAAAAGCAATCAATTCTTCCGGCATGTTCCAAACCTGTGGTGAGATACAGGAATGGCCTGAGAAGAAGTCTTTGATCAGTTTGTTCCACTCATCACTACTCAATAGGTTGCTGGTTAGGGGATAGGCTGATGAGATACTGTCGTCAATGATGTTGTAGATCAATCGACGGTACTGATGGACGTGTTTTTCGTTCACCTCAGTTAAGGGCTGATATTCTCCTGTCCTGCAATAAGCTGCCAGAATGGATTGCTGCATATAACTATGATTAGATAACTGCATCCTTTCTTCTTATTAATGTTTTTGATTTGATATATGCCAGGTGATCCATTTCGGCCTGGAGCTCCTGCATCTCAGGAATATTGAAATCCCTTTCGAGTAGTACCGGAACATCCCTGCCAAGCAGCTTCATGGTGTATCCAAACAGATCGTACACCGGATCAATTATAGCTTGTCCGTGGGTATCAATAATCAGATCATCAGCAATCTTTTCATGACCTGCCATATGAATGTAATTCACTCTTTCAAGCGGTAATCCGTTAATAAAATCTTTGGGATTATATTGATGATTAAAGCTGTTGACATAAACATTGTTAACGTCGAGTAATAAATCACAACTGGCTTCTCCCAGAATAGCATTTACAAATTCAAGTTCGGTAAGTTCAACTGAAAGTGGGGAGTAGTAACTAACAATTTCTATTGAAATCCTTCTCTCCAGAATGTTCTGAACTTCATTGATCCTGGATGCTACATGTTTAACTGCATCCTCGGTAAACGGGATTGGCAGCAGATCGTAAAGATGAGCATTATCGCATTTCGAGAAACTTAAATGTTCGGAATAGACCTCAGCATTGGTTTCATTCAGGAACTTTTTTAGCTGGCCGAGGAATTGATAATCCAGATCATCGGGACTTCCTATTGAAAGGGAGAGCCCATGTGTGAACAACGGATATTTTTCAATCGCCTGCGTAAAATGCTTTTTCCAAAAACCACCTACACCGATCCAGTTTTCAGGAGCTACCTCAATAAATGATGGATTTAAAATGTTCGAAGTGAGGAATTCTTCCGCAAAATCTTTTCTGTAACCAATACCTACCATAATAAACAGTTTAAAATCAATGACTGTCCTGAAAACAATCCAAATGTTTTACAGGACAGTCATGAATTGAACTAATTCTCTATTCACCGCATTTGCCTTCTCCGCACTTAGCTTCTTTGGTTTTATCTTCGGATTTTTTTGCTTCTTTCTTACCTTCCATCTCTTTTTCAGCATCCTTGCTGTTGTTCACCTCTTTGCTGCCACCTTTTTTCTCTTCCTTTTTGTCTTCCTTCTTTGCTTTCTTATCCTCACCGCATTTTCCTTCGCCACATTTTCCTTCACCGCACTTGGCTTCCAATCCTTTCACATTAGCAAAGAATACACTTTCAATCATGTCCGAAATAGTATTCTGCTGAGTTTCCAAGAGATTAATCCTGATTTGAGAACCTGAACCTAATTCGCTGAAATTTAGGGCATCAGAAGCGTTTGCTGTCAGACTGCCTGCAGTTAATATAACACCAGCAAGCAAAGTTCCGGATAGGATTGATTTTTTGCTTTTTTCCATAATTATTGTTTGAGTTAAAAATTTATTTGTTTTTCACTCAAACAGTCGCAGGAATTTCTCATTCCTGACAAAAAAATAGAAAAAAAAGTGATAATTAATCTAAGGAGTTGATAATCTTGTCCTTGCGCTTAGGAGAAAGTTTGACATTTTCCTGATTTTGGCCTTCAGCGTATTTTTTAACAGCACTATCCATAATGATGCTCTGTTTTTCATAGGTCTGACATGCTTCACACATGCCCATGTGCATTTTCAGTCTGATTTTTTCACCAGAAGATAAACCTACAACTAATCGTTTTTCAATTAATTCGGTTGCTCTTTTACAGGAGAGCATTAATATGTTCATTAACTTCTTCATTCGTTCGCTGTAAACCAGTTTAATTCAATACACTTTCTAAGCATCAGTTTGGATCGATGTAGAATCTGCCAATAATTTGACGGTGATATTTCAAGTTCCTGACAAATTTCCTGACTATCTTTTTCAAGTATATACTTTGAAAGAATAGCAGTCTGCCAGTTATCCGGCAGATCATCCATACACTTTTTCATGGTTGACTGAAAATCGGGATCATCCAGAATATGATCTTCATCATCCCAAAGCGATTCATTCGGCATTTCAGACCAATGTTCATTTTTGTCAAAAAAGGAGTCAGTAAATTGTTTACCCTTTTGTTCCTGTTCCGATTCGTAGCTCAGGAATGATTTGGTTTTTTTCCTGTAATGATCAATGATCTTATTTTTCAAAATGGAAAATAACCAGGTTTTTGGATTGCTGTTACCTTTAAATTTGTCAACTGCCTGGTAAGCAGCGATAAAGGTGTCCTGAACCAGATCTTCGGCGGTTGTGGACGACGAGGTTTTGAACGAAGCCCAGGAATATAATTCATCACCATATTGATCTACCCATACGGTGATATCATCCTTTGTTATTTGGCTTTTAACCTGTTCCATTCAAATATCAAAACTAAGAAATATTCCAAACCTATGTAGTGTCCTAGTCCAAATAAACCTTTTCCCGCAAATAAATAGATTGTCCGCCTCCCTTTGCAAGCTTTATTAGCCACTTATCTTTCGATGTTAAAGTTGTATCAAATACCGAATAGTTTTGTGGAGAATTTACCCAATCGGTGCTATCTGTATCCGCATAGATGGTTGCTGTATAATTTTTATCATTCTTAAGAAACTTAAGGTCGATACTCAATTCTCTCTGATTTTCATCAGTTATACTTCCTATAAACCACTTATCATCCTTCTTTCTTGCAACGGTAATATAATCTCCGATTTCTCCATTCAAAGTTATTGATCTGTCGAAGGTAAGCGGAACATCTTTAATGAATTGAAAGGAGATGCTATCCTCATAATTTTCAGGCAGATCTGCCGCCATCTGCATCGGGCTGTATAATACAACCATAAGAGCAAGTTGTTTTGCAAGCGTAGTATGTACTCTTACTCCTTCTTTGGGTTTAGCATTCCAGTCGTACATTTCTTTGTGATGTTTTGTGTAGAGCAAATCAAATATTCCCGGTGTATAATCAATTGGCCCTGCCAATGCTCTGGTAAATGGTAGAATAGTTGTGTGTTCCGGTGGATTTCCGCTACTCCATGCATTCCATTCCATTCCCCGAACTCCTTCACGAGTCATCATGTTCGGATAGGTTCTTCGCTCACCCGTTGGTTTTATAGGTTCATGTACATCAATCATGAGCTTGTACTCTGCAGCTTTCTCAAGCACTTTCCGATAGTGCTTAACCATGTACTGGCCATGATGATGTTCTCCATCCGGCCGTATCGATCCGGCATAACCGGTTTTAACCGCCTTCATGCCTAGCCTGGCACAAAGAGCAAAGGCAGTGTCAAGTTGTTGCTCATAATATTCTGCATCACCTCCGGTTTCGTGATGACCAATAAACGCCACACCTTTTTCACTTGCATACTGTGTCACGTCTTCAAGATTGAAATCACTGGCTGGTGTCACCTGATCAAATGCTTCTGGCTGGCCCCAGTTTTCCCAACCGCTATTCCATCCTTCAGCCAGAACTCCTCTGATACCATTTTCAGCAGCAAAGTCAATCATTGCTTTAACATTTCGGGTTGTGGCACCATGTCTTCTGCCTGTCGTCCAGGTTTGATAACCAATGTGCATGCCCCACCAGATTCCCATATACTTCATCGGTTCAATCCAGTCTGTATGTTCTATCTTTTGTGGAGGATTCAGATTCAGAATCATGTTGGATTCTATCAGGCCAATGGCCGATTCACTTATTTGAACTGTTCGCCACGGTGAGATAAAGGGGATGGTACCTTTCACTTTAGTTCCATCTGACCAGGGAACAAGTTCGCTTTCAAATCCAAAGATTTTATTATCACTTTTCTTAAGTGTCATTCCTGCATAATCTTCAAGGTGTGCTTCATGAATAGAAGCATAGAGGCTATCGTTTATTTTAAAGGTAACCGGAGTATTGACTCCTTCAATCTCGCTAATGACAGATTTGGTATATAAGAATTCATAAGAATCGAAATTGGCAGGAATCCACCAGGTCTTGTGATCACCGGTGAAATTAAAATTGGACTCTTCCGATAACACAACAATGTCAGATAGGCTGGATTGGTGTGGAATAAGATAACGAAAAGCTATGCCATCGTTGAATGCACGAAAATAAATGTTCAGCTTCCGGCCATTTTCATCCGTCTGATTCATTCGAACCAGCATTTCTGTATACTCATTCCTGATCTTTCCGTTTTCACCCCAGACCGGTTTCCACGATTGATTGTAAGAACTTTTAATAATATCGGAGATTTCCAGATGGCTGGCCAGATCAATACTATCCTGCAAATGATAACCTAACTCCGACGGTTCCATAAACAGCTTGTCTTTATGGTGAATCTGGTAATAGGCTTTCCCTTCCTTAATAAAAAGTTCAACATTTAGATCTCCATTTGGAGATGATATTGATGCGTCCTCCTGAAGAAGTGTTTTACAGGAAAGGAGAATGAGCATGGAAAGAATACAAATGAGAATATTGAATTGCTTCATATCAAAATCTTAAGGTTTATTTTTGAATCGGTTCCTGAGCAGGTTTTTGCTTGGTATATCCGATCATTACGCTATATAGCCCAGGAGTTTTCTTTGTGTGATTAACTTTATAGCTCTGTGTTGGTGTATAAATTTCACCGAATGAATCCTGATTGATAATCATGGCATCTTCAAGTCCAAAACCAAGGGCAATTTCTGCAGCCTCCTTCAGACTTGATCCTGTTGATTCAC
>Ga0233443_1001587_pt1 | contig 19401 bp, 16 predicted proteins | sample SI_123_September_2_FD_182784 | JGI IMG/M metagenome (GOLD analysis project Ga0233443, IMG submission 182784) | Seawater microbial communities from Saanich Inlet, British Columbia, Canada - SI_123_September2016_200_MG | ecosystem: Environmental > Aquatic > Marine > Inlet | place: Canada: British... | reverse complement strand
AGGGAATAGGACCGCTGGGCTATGGGGTAAATTATTTTTGGCGTGCACGGACCTGGAATGCATCCGATACATCAGAGTGGTCACAAATTGGTGAATTCAGTACTGTCGGAGAGCTTACGCTTGTTTCACCTGCAGCTCTCGAGAATACTTACACTGAAGTCAATTTTGTATGGCTGCCAATAGAAGGAAGCGGCTTGTATCAGTTAAAGGTTGATACTACCTTAAGCTTTAATTCACCAGCTACATCCTGGTTTACGCTTAATGGTTCTTCTCAGGCTATTTCTAATTTTTGGTTTGGCACAAATTATTACTGGACCATGCGTGCTATCAATGCGGTGGATACCTCTGAATGGAATCAGCCGGTTAAATTCTTTACGCGAGATCAGGTTGGACTGGTAAGTCCGTTGAATGAAACTTTAAATGCTGATACACTGGGTGTAATGCTGGATTGGTTATCACATCCGGGAGCAATTAGTTATGATTTGCAAATGGATAGTTCAAATACTTTTTCAAGCTCATTTTTACTAAACAGTAGTATACCTTTTACCACTTCAGATCCAAATGGAACCGATACTGAGTATTTTACAGGATCGTTGGATGACGATCAGTTTTACTTTTGGCGGGTAAGAGCTATTAATGAAGTCGATACAAGTGAATGGGAAGAGCACTGGTTCAGTACAGGTGCGCAGCAATTAGTTCTTCCACCTGTGCCTGGTATTATCTCACCACTCTACGGTGAAGTTGATGTTTCCACGGAACCTGTGCTTGATTGGAATGATGTTTCGCTTGCTATTGCTTATTATTATCAAATTTCAAGCTCATCAGATCTTGATGGATTATCAGAAGTTTATATTTCAACCTCGGAAGCGACTGTATCAGGTTTAGATTATGTAACGAAATACTACTGGAGAGTCAAAAGCTTTGATGGTAATCTGGTCTCAGACTGGTCGCCCACGTATAATTTTACTACCGCTCAGGAAGTGCTTGGTATTCCATCATTGCTCTCTCCGTTTAATAATAGTACCAATCTGAATGTTAGTAATCTGGATATGGATTGGAATGATGTTTATCACGCTCAAAAATATTTGATTCAACTGGCTACCTCCGTCGATTTTGTCTGGGGAATGGTAAGTCAGGAAGTATTTAATTCAAATGCCACTATTTCAGGATTAACAGCAGATTCATTATACTTCTGGCGGGTGAAAGCAGTAAGCGATACTTTGGTCAACGGTGCATGGAGTGAGGTCTGGACATTCACAACTATGGGTATTCTGGATGCACCAATTTTGCTTACTCCCCTGAATAATAGTACAGGGATTGCCTATGATGCTGCAACGCTTTCATGGGATGCGGTTGCCAATGCGCAGGCTTATGAACTTAAGTATGCTCAGGATCCGCTATTCAATATAGATTATCACTTTGAGATCACCAATGTTGCCTATTACCTTTTGCCTGAACTACAGACCGCAACGGGTTATTACTGGCAAGTACGAGCTACAAACGATACACTCATCTCAAGTCTCTGGACCGATATATGGAGCTTTGTCACTAACGACACGAGCACTTCAGTAAACGAGATCGGTGAAGAGGATTGGATGGTTTATCCGAATCCAAGCAGCGGGCAACTCCATATAGAGTTCGATACCTGGAATGGCAATATGACAGTACTGATTATTGATGTATCAGGCAGGTTGATGAGGCAGCAAGAACTGAATTCAGGTAATACTGAAATGGATATTTCAACGCTCCCGGAAGGAGTATACAATGTGATGATCCGCTTTGAAAATGGATCATCAGTAAACAGGAAACTTCTTAAACTTGATTATTAATTCGTTTTTATAAATTTTCCTGTTCGATTTTCTCCGGATGAATTGATCGTTTGGATGAAATAAATGCCTGCATTTAAATTATCAACTGGAATTTCCAGATCATACCGATAATGAAGCTCAGAATAAATCAGTTTTCCGCTTGCGTCAAAAAGCAGGACCTGTTGTTTCCTATCAGATTTATTAGAAACTGTGATGAATAATTTGTCAGATACCGGATTCGGGTAAATTAGTAAATCTTCCACTTTCGAATCCCTTGTACTTTCTGGTATTCCGGATGATAGATACCCATCTAACTGAAGGATGCGAAATTTAATAAGACCTTTACTTCCGTTGCCAGATAGCTGATGCCAGCAAACAATCACGTTATTGTCTGAGCTGGCAACTTCAGGTGATCCGGTACCGGGAGCAGAGCCTATTGCAAATGGGCGTTCAAACAAGGATTGACGGTAAGGGTTAAATACTTGAAAATGAATACAGGAACTATACGAATAGCTCGAAAGATCATCCCAGACTATGGTGCTAAATGACAGATTGTTAATTGAAGCAGAGTAGTCGTATCTGTTAAAATTGTTAGAATCGTTCAATAAACCAAGAGGATAAAGTGTGTTGACAGAGAAATCATAAACAGATCCATAGAAATGTTTTGGATGAACACTTCCTTCCTGCCATGCTGAGACTGTTAAAAGTTGTTTGCCATTCATATCCATGTTGATCGATATATCGCTGTGATTGTCTGTACCATATTCAATGCTGCTTAGATATAGCGTGTCAGATGGAAGTTCATTAAAACCTGAATGATAGATCAGGGTATGATACATATCGCTTGCTACTGTATTCCAATCTTCTCTGTAAGAGAAATATTTACCCTGCTCGTTCATACACAACTGTGCGATCCAAGGAGTAGATATGTGGTTGCCGATCAGAGTTCCGCTTAAGTTAAGCCTGCACTCATGAGGTCCGTCATCTCCTGTCCATAAAACCAGGATATCACCATTCCCCTTCATATCAGCACTTAAGATATAGCTATCTTGTAAAGGTTCCGTAAGAGCCGTTTTAGAACAAATTACGTTAAGATCTGAATCGTAAATCTTATAATAACTGGTCGATTGATACCAGGAAATGAAAAGGGAACCATTTTCATTCATAGCCAGGTTCAGGTTTCTCTTCAGAAGAGTATCTGATGTAAGAGAAACTACATCTGTTAAAGGATTACCATTCTGATTGAATTTTCTGATTTTTATCCTTTTATACTTTGGAAAGAAAGATGGATTATCCACATTCTCAAACCAGGCAAGGACAAAATTACCATCAGCATCGCAGGCTACTTTTGGTTTGAATGCTTCATCAGATGATTCAAGCTCGAAAATCCGGGAGAAAGGAAGTTCCGGCACATGATATTGTCTGGCTCCAATCCTGTTGCTGCTGGTTGAATAGTGATTGGTCCAGGCTAACATTATTTTTGAATCAGATGCAAAACTAACACGCTGGATTCCTGTGGTATCAGAAGCTGTGCTCCTTACCGCCTGTATTTCACCGGAAATCTCATAAGTCTCGCTTAATATCAGTAGTTTCATATGATAAAGCTGATCAGATGAGTAGTATTCGCTCCAGGTAATGGCCTGCTCTCCATGTTCGTTGACCGAGGTATGAATCTGCCATGGTGTTACCTCAAGCTCCCTGATTGGAAATTTTCGACTCCAGTTTTCGGTCGTATTGATTACAACATGATAAATGGTATTGTCATCATCATCATAGTAAGTGACAAAAGCCAGTTCACCTGAAACACTAAGGCTCATTCGCTGCGGACTTGCCTGGTAATCAACGTCATTCCAGTATACATTCTGATTGTTCGTGTCGGTTTCGACGAAGAGCACACCTCCACTACCAAATAGTTGATACAGGTTGTCATTTTTAGGATTCAGAGCAATTTCCATATTGTATTGAGAGGTAATGTTATTTGTTCCCAGAGGCGTGCCGGAAGCATCATATCGTTGGATATAGAATCCCTTGCCAGAACCTGCATTTTCATCTTCGTTGCGGTAACCGATAACAAAAGATCCACCTGCCCTGTTCATTGCTATTTTTGCATTTATCTGGACGCTGGAACCAATGCTGTTAACCGAAGGTAATAGCCCAAATGATGAGCTGGTAGCTGAATACCTGATTGCCTGAAGGTGAGGATTATTCAGGTACAATGAAATGGTATCTGTAAGCCAGCAGATAACAAAGTTTCCTGCTTCGTCCATTGCAGCTATAGGCTTGCCATGTGTACCCGGATATGTGCAGGTCAAACATTTTATGGAAGATGCTGCAGCTCCATCAGGATTTAAATGCTGAATATAAATCTCGGTTTCACCACTGCTTTTTAGCTTGGATTCCCAAACCAGCAGGTAGTTGTTTAAACTATCCTCTACGATGGAAACATGCGAGTTGATATAGGCAGTATCATGATACAGGGTAAATTCATCACCTAATGGGATTTGTCCAAAAGTTAGATTTACAGTGCAAAGCAATAGGATCAGCGAGCTGAAGAAAAATCTCATTCTTAATATTATTCAGTTGTTTTTTTTCTGGCGATTAATGCACCGGTAAAGGCATAGAGCAGAATTAAGATGGAAAAGAAACTGAAGATTCGCCCCAGAAAATCACCGTTCCTTACATACCAGGTGATTTTATCGTTGGTATTCAAATCTGCTTTGATTACATCCTGGACCCAATAATCTGTTGCTTGAATTAGATCACCCCTCTGGTTTATAAAACAAGAGGTACCGGTATTGGCAGATCTTGCAATGCTTCGGCGTGTTTCAATGGCTATAAGCTGTGAAAATGTTAGGTGCTGCCTGTAACCGGGTGTATCGCCCCACCATCCATCATTGGTTACTACAAAAATGATGTTAGCACCTTTCTTTATATAATCAGTTACATATTCTCCATAAATTGATTCATAACATATAATTGGGGCAATCTTAACTTTACTATCGAATGCTTCAAATACCGATCTTTCTTTTTGCATTCCATGACTACCGGTTGTGCCTCCCAGATCCAGAATCAGCGATTCCAGAAACTTCATCGTTTTAGGGAAAGGCATGGTTTCAACTCCTATCACCAATTTGGATTTGTAGTATAGATCGTATTCTCCGAGAGCATCCATGATAATGGCAGAGTTATAAACATCGTAATAAATGGCCGTGTCGCTGAACTGCCGTGCAGTAACACTAAATTCCTCATTTGGTCCGTATTGCTTTTTGGTTGAAAGGCCAGTAACAAAATAGGCATTCGGATATTTTTGCATAAACTCTTTAGTCATTCGGAATCCGGTTGTTTTATGCAGACTCTTTTCCCAAACCATCCTGGGGTGTGAAGTTTCCGGGCCAACAAAAAAATCGACATCATCATCCCCAAGAGAATCAGCAAGATTAAGCATGATTTCAATTTGCTTCCGCTGGTTCATTCCATTGAATTTCTCAGTGTATGGATCTATGTTGGGTTGTGTAGCTACAATTGTGTAAGGGTCATCCTTCTCCTCATAGTGATTATAAATACCATAGGAGAGTAAGATTGGCCCGGCAATCCAGAGTATGAGAAGTGATAATTCACCCAGGTAGGAGTGGAATGTTCTGAATTTCAAGTGTTTTTGAATGATGGTCATTACCAGTATATTACTCAGCAAAACCCACAGACTGCCACCAAGAATACCTGTATATTCGTACCATTGGATCAGATGATTGTTCTTTGCCAGACCATTTCCCAGATTCAACCAACTCCAGTTTAGTTCCCACCTCAAATGAAAATATTCAAATGCAATCCAGAAAAATATTAGAGCAAAATATCCGGCTCTTTCTCCCACTTTTCGACGCGTGTAATGGAAAAGAAAGAATACAGTCGACATCCAGATCGTGTTGAGAAGAGTTGCCATAACAGCTCCTAAAGGAGAAGCATTCCAAATCCACCAGGTTGAAATTCCATTCCAGACGAAAAAGCCAATCATTGCAAAAAACATCACCTGAATACTTCTGTAACGAGTTTGATTCCGGTAGAAATAATTCTCAACAGCAAGCAACGGAACAAAGGCAATCATTAAGACAAGTCCATTCATCCACTGTGTCCAGGCCAGGCTTAGAAGAATTCCACTGGTTAAGGCATAGGCAATTCGGTTGATCCTGCTCATAATTAGTTCTTTGTTTTCGGGTCTCTGTTTACGAGGTAAACTCCAAGTAAAATAACAATCATACAGGAATACTGAATAAGAGTGATGCTCTCTCCATCAGCAATACCCCACATTATAGCAAATATAGGGATTATATATGTTACTGAAGTTGCAAATATTGTGGTTGTATACTTTATAAGCACGTTGAAAACAATGACTGCCGCAAAGGAGCTGAAAACCGCCAGAATGGTTATAAAACCAAGGTTCTGAAGAAAGTTTGGGGATTCAAGTGCAGAAGAGAAATCGGTGAATATCAGATAGACACCAGCAACCGGGCCAATCATTAGAAATGAAAGAGAGGAAATTGACAAACCATTTAAATCAACCAATTTATGCTTAATAACGTTGGCACTAATACTGTAGCAAACGGTAGCAGCAATAATATAAAAAGCAAACCAAGTATTTCCATTCTGAAAATGTGTTTCACCAAGCAAAACCAGACTGATGGTACCTCCCAGCCCTATGAGAATACCGATCACATTTAAAATAGTTGATTTTGATTTAAAAAAAAGTGCTCCAATCATAAGGGAAAATAATGGAACCAGCGAGTTAAGAATCCCTGCAAGAGAACTACTAACTTCTGTTTGACCGACAGTGAAAAGAGCGGCGGGAAGAAGATTACCAATAAAACCTACAATGAGAAGAGAGATTATATTAGATCGTTTGAGTTTCCTTAAGGTTTTGTAGATGAATGGTATAAATAATAGGAATGAAATGAAGATACGCATTGCTGCGACCTGGTTTGAACTGAATGACTCCAGCCCGTGCTTCATTAAAATAAAGGATGATCCCCAAATGAATGCAAGAAAAATTAATGCCAGCCATTGCCAGGTTTTCTTATGCAGAAATGAGAAGTCGCGGGTGATCCCGACAAGCTGTTTGTTTTCCGTTTTTTTTCTCCACCAGATTGGAAACATTTCTCTTATTCTTAGCTCCCAAAGATAAAGAAAAGCTTGCCGGGTATGACCAATGTCTGTATAAAGTATTGTTAAGATGTCATGGTTGAATCATTAATGTAGATTATTCTTTAAGTCTTGCTGATCAAAAAAGAAAGAGTTAGTTTCATTCATTATTTTTGTGAAAAGAACAGAACTATGCAAGAGAGAAAAATATATGTGGCAGGCCGATTTACGAAAACTGTTAACGAGTTAGTAGTACATAATCCATACGATGGAAAAGTAGTTGCAAAAACCTGGCTGGCCGGAAAAGATGAACTGGAAGAGGCAATTCTAAAGGGCAAGGCTGTGGAGAAGGAAATGCGTGACTTGCCATCCTACAAGCGATATGAAATATTAATGCAAATCAATCATGAATTAATCATGCATAAAGAGGAGCTTGCACTTCAGCTGGCAAAAGAAGCAGGCAAACCACTTAAGTTTGCTTTGGGAGAGATTGAGAGAGCAGCACAAACCTTTCTGGTAGCTGCAGAGGAGAGTAAACGTTTGCCAGCCGAAGTTTTGTCCATTGACTGGACTCCTGCAGGTGAAAGTAAAGAAGGTCTTGTAAAATATGTTCCTGTTGGATTGATTGCCGGTATAGCACCCTTTAATTTTCCACTGAATCTGGCAGTTCACAAAATTGCTCCGGCAATTGCATCAGGGAATCCAATAGTGCTTAAACCTGCCAGATCCACTCCATTATCGGTTCTTGCAGTTGCCGAAATTCTTGACAAGACTGACCTTCCAAAAGGAGCTGTTTCAATTCTGCCAATGGACAGAGAGGCGGGAAATCAATTGGTGACCGACTCTCGATTCAAGAAGCTTTCATTTACAGGATCTCCTCAGGTGGGTTGGAAGATGAAACAGGAAGCCGGAATGAAAAAAATAACACTTGAACTTGGAGGAAATGCAGGGGTTATTGTAGGAGAAAGCGCCGACATTGAACCGGCCGTTAACAAATGTTTGACCGGGAGTTTTGCGTATTCCGGGCAGGTTTGTATTCATGTTCAGAGGATTTACGTGCATAAGTCACTCTTTGATGATTTTGTGAAAAGATTGACTCAGAAAACCAGTCAGCTAAAGAAAGGCCGGCCGGAACTCCCGGATACGGATATCTCATCGATGATAGATGAGGAGAACGCAATTCGGGTTGAAGAGTGGGTTGAAGAGGCTGTAAGTGCAGGTGCTAAAGTTCTGTATGGAGGTAAACGGAATGGTACTTATTTTATGCCAACCATACTAACGAACACCAATCAAATTATGAAAGTTTGTGGACTGGAAGTTTTTGGACCTGTTGTAAGCGTTGAACCATTCGATGATTTTAAGAAAGCTGTTTCCCTTGTGAATGACTCGGATTTTGGACTTCAAGCCGGTGTATTTACAAACCTGATTAGTGAGATGGATTATGCTTTCAATTCCCTGGAAGTTGGGGGTGTTATGATCAACGAAGTCCCAACATTTCGGGTAGATCACATGCCTTATGGCGGAGTGAAAAACTCTGGTTTTGGAAGAGAGGGAGTCAGGTACGCAATCATGGAGATGATGGAACCAAGATTAATGGTCAGAAGCAGATAGACGGAGCTTTCCTTAAAAGAGCCAGACAATTACTTAAATATCCGGCAGTTATACGGAATAATTAGTTGGTGATAATGCTTTGTAATATAGGCTTTAGGCCAGCGAAAAAGAATTCAACAGCTATAACCATCACAATCAGTCCCATTAATCGGAGCAGGATTTTATTTCCGGTATCACCAATGAAATTCATGATTCGGCCTGCACCTACCAGGACAATCCAGGTGATGAGAATGATAAGAAAAATTACCCCAATCAGCACAGCCTTTTGAGGGGCGTCGCCTGCATCTTCCCAGAAAATGATTGAGTTGGTTATTGCCCCCGGCCCGCAGATCATTGGTATGGCCAGCGGAGTGATTGAGATATCCTCGATGTATGAGTTCTCTTCTTCCTTGCTGATTTTAACCCGCGATAGTCTGGCTTGAAGCATTTCATATCCCATCATAAAAAATATGATACCCCCTACCATACGCAGGCTATCGACAGTAATGGAAAAGAAATTAAAAACAAGCTGACCAGCCATGGCAAACACTAATAAAAAAACAAATGCCAGAAATGAAGCTTTGGTTGCTACTTTTCGGCGGGCTTTCATGTCTAACGCGGCTGTCATTGACATAAACACAGGCATAATTCCCAGAGGATTAATAATGGAGAAAAATGCGGCAAATGCTTTTAAGCCATATTGAATGAGGTCTGTCATTATCAGATTGTTGAGCTTGGGTAATATGGTAAGTTGCCTTTAACCTGCCAACCATTTACTGCGGGGTAAACCTGAAGTCAGGAGGGCAGCATGGTTAAAGTCAACTATAATTATTTATGATTAGGATGCGCTTTCAGTTGGCATGCTTCGATCAGCTTTTTTCACCAAACCTTGTAGTACATTACCTGGTCCAACCTCCGTAAATGAAGATGCACCATCAGCGATCATGTTTTTTACAGTTTGTGTCCAGCGAACCGGAGCAGTGAGCTGAGAGATCAGGTTTCCTTTGATCTCATCCGGGTTAGACGACGGTTTACCGGTAACATTTTGATATACCGGGCAAACCGGTATTGCAAAATCAGTTGTATGAATAGCTTCTGCCAATTCAACTTTTGCCGGATCCATTAATGGTGAATGAAATGCACCACCTACTTTCAGAGGAATAACACGGGCTTTTCGTTCGGTCAGCATAGCAGAGGCCTTTTCTATTCCTGAAAAGGAACCGGAAATTACAATCTGTCCCTGACTATTATAGTTGGCTGGAACAACAACATCATCAACTGCATTGCATACCTCTTCAACTACTTCATCGTCAACCTTTAAAATGGCTGCCATTGTAGAAGGTTCCATTTCACATGCTTTCTGCATTGCCATGGCACGTTTCGATACCAGTACAAGACCATCTTCAAAGGAAAGAGCACCGTTGGCCACCAGGGAAGAAAATTCACCCAATGAATGTCCGGCAACCATTTCCGGTTTAAAATCATCACCCAGGGTTTTTGCCAAAATCACTGAATGCAGAAAGATTGCAGGTTGCGTTACTTTAGTCTGACGTAAATCTTCGTCAGTTCCATCAAACATTAAATCAGTAATTCTAAAACCAAGGATCTCATTGGCTTTTTCAAACATTGCCTTCGCCATTTCCGATTTGTCGTACAAATCTTTGCCCATTCCAACAAATTGAGCCCCTTGTCCGGGAAAAACATAAGCCTTCATATTCTCTGTGTTTAAAATTTCGGCGCAAAAGTATAAAAAAATAAATAGCTTGAATTTTTGCTCAACAAGACATTTGTCATGCCTTATGCTTTTATTCGAAAACGTTGAGTTCCGTAATTGCGCTAATACAATTTTGTACCCACCAGATGAACAAATTCTGCACGGGTTTTTTCATTCTCAAAAGCTCCAATGAAATCGGAGGTAGTTGTAACTGAATGTTGCTTCTGAACTCCTCTCATTTGCATGCAAAGATGTTGTGCTTCAATTACCACCGCAACGCCAAGAGGTTGCAATGTATCATTGATACAGTTCTTTATCTGTGAAGTCATCCGCTCCTGAATTTGCAATCGTCGTGCATAAGCTTCCACAACTCTTGCAATCTTACTGAGTCCGGTTATGTATCCATTCGGGATGTAAGCCACATGCGCTTTACCTATAAAGGGGAGCATGTGATGTTCACACATTGAAAAGATCTCTATATCTTTTACAATTACCATTTCACGATAGTCCTCCTTGAATTTCGCTGAGAGTAAAATCCCCTTTGGATCCATGTTGTATCCCTGAGTGAGAAATTGCATTGCTTTGGCAACACGCTGCGGTGTTAATTTTAATCCTTCACGTTCAGGATCTTCACCTACCAATCCCAAAATATCTGTGTAATGTTCACTTAGCTTTTCGGTAGTTTCGTCGTTCCACCTCTCTATTTTAGAATACCCAAGATTACCTTTGTTATTTGTTGTCTCCATATATTAATCTCCAAAATATTCTACGAAATTATTTTCAGTCTCTTCAATCCTCACGGAGTGCAAATCACAGCCCAGTTCCTTGATCCTTGGCTCCAGCTGGCCCCAAATTCCAATGGCAAGATTTTCAGTAGACATAATCGTGTCCTTTAGAAAATCAACTTCCACATTGAGATTTTTATGATCCAGATTTTCTATAATCTCATCCTTGATTATTTTGCTCAGGGTTTTCAGGTTTACGACGAATCCTATAGCAGGATTTACCTCACCTTTAACTGTAATGAAAAGATTGTAGTTGTGCCCGTGCCAGTTTGGATTGGAGCATTTCCCATAGACTTCCAGATTTTTTTCATCATCCCAATCTTCACGAAAAAGACGATGTGCCGCATTGAAGCGCTCCTTACGGGTTAAGTATATCATAGCTTATAGATTCTATAAGGATTTATAAAAGTAGCAATAATAATGGCTACTCGACAATTTTTATATTTCGATATTATAAGCAAATTTGTAGCATAATTGTTTTAGAAAATATAAGTGATGATTGTAGTTACAGGTGCCGCAGGCTTTATTGGAAGTAATGTAGTTGCTAAACTTAATAATGAGAATTTCAATGATCTGGTTCTTGTGGATGATTTTTCTCATCAGGATAAGAATCGAAACCTTGAGAATAAAACTTATAGTCTTAAAGTTGAAAGAGAACATTTTTTTCAGTGGTTAGCTGAGAATGAGAGCTACGTTCAAATTATTATTCACATAGGTGCACGAACCGATACCGCTGAATTCGACACTGCAATATTCGATAAGCTCAACCTTAACTACACAAAGGAAATCTGGAGGGCCTGTGTCAGACATGGACTTCCTCTCATTTATGCATCGTCCGCTGCAACCTATGGCCTGGGAGAGTTAGGATACAAGGATGATCATTCAATTGTGGATGCGCTTAAACCTCTTAATCCTTATGGCGAATCGAAAAATGAGTTTGATAAATGGGCACTGAAGCAGGAAAAGCAACCATACTTCTGGGCAGGTTTGAAGTTTTTTAATGTATATGGCCCGAATGAATACCATAAAAGACGTATGGCCTCTGTCATTTTCCATGCGTTCAATAAAATTAAGGAGACTGGTAGAATGCAACTTTTCCGCTCACACAATCCTGATTTTAAAGATGGTATGCAACTCCGCGATTTTGTGTATGTGAAAGATGTGGTGGATGTAATCTATTTCCTCATGCACCACCGAAAAGATTCCGGGATTTATAATCTAGGAACCGGCAAAGCTCAATCCTTTCTCGATCTGGTGAGAAGTACATTTAAGGCGATGATGGTTGAAGAAGACATATCGTTTATTGATACGCCGGAAGATATACGCGACAAATACCAGTACTTTACAGAAGCTGACATGGGCAAATTAATATCCATTGGCTATACGGCATCGTTTGCAAGTCTGGAAGAGGGAACTGCTGATTATGTGAAGAATTATCTGATGAAAGACCAAGTCATTTAGTCTTTTAATCATGACCTTTCTTAGATCTTTATTTGTTCATTTAAGAAAATACAGCGCAAGTAATGCAAAGAACAGAACAAGGCCAAAACCACTGGCTATCATTAACCATTTTTTGATCTTCCTTTCTTCCTGATAGGATATTGGTACAGGATTCTTATTCAGATTCTTTTCCATAAGGTAACCGATTAGGAGTCCGATCGGGAGTCCAATGGCGGGGCCATAAGCTATGTTTCCAAGTGCCAGCCCAATGGGAACACCAATGGGAATTCCAATGGCAATACCTAAACCTATAAAATGTCCTTTTTTGTATCTCTTTGTTTCTTCCACCATCTCTGAATTTGTTTTCACAATTTTAAAGCTATTTAACCTTTAGCAACTTTCTCAATTTGTTTACTACCAATATCTCATCATTACATACCACCACCAACTTCAATGTTAGTCTGATCTCTTCGGCGTTGGTAGTCATTCAGCCGGTACGAAAGCGTTACACGAACCGCTGCGGATTCTCCATCCATTTTAAAATCGGAGTAAAAAGTGTCTGTCCTGGTCGACACCTTATAATAATGTGTGCCGAATGGATCGCGAATTGAGATACTTAGAGAAGCCCGGCGCTTCAAAAAATCGTGTCGTAAGGCAAAAGAAGTAATGAAATCATCCTCTTTCATACCTTGTCCTTCAGCTTTGGCTGATTGATAATAAGCAGTAGCTTGTAATCTGGTATTGGGACCAAATTTAAAGGTCGAAGAAATCCGTGCATCGGCACTCAGGGATTCCTGCTTCAGATCGTTTCCGAGCAGTTGTCCTTCCATCTCAAGAAAATAGAGATTACCTCCAATGTTCAAAGTCCACCATTTCTTTAATTCAAGATTTGTCATAGCTTCAACACCCCTTGCATTAATTTCTCCAAGGTTTTCCCAGGTAATTACCATCAGATGATTATCCGTATTGTCGATTGCCATTACCTTGGTGTTTCTGTTTTGACGATAGAATGCTGTGGCCGAGATTAATCCGGATTTAACCCTCTTAATGTAAGAAAACTCATAGGAATCTGTATCTGCAGGTTTCAGGAGAGGATTGCCGGTAAAGGAATTATAAGCATCGTTGTAGCTTGGGAATGGATTGAAATCCCAGGCTTGTGGCCGGTCTATTCTACGACTATAGCTCAATTGAATTTGCTGATTCTTCTTTAATTGTCTTGAAATATGAACACTGGGATAATAGTTGAAGATTTCAACAGGCCAACTTTTTTCCATGGTAAGCTGTTCCAGCTTTCGGTCGGTATATTCCAGTCGTAGTCCTACCTGATATTGAAAACCCAGTATTTGATTGCCATAAGTAGTGTAGCTTGAGAAAATATCTCTTTGGAAATTCATCAAGTTCGAGAACAGAGGATTATTAGTCCAATCCTCCAACTCATTGTCGAAGTTCTCGAATGTGAAATCGGAGTTGCCCGGTGATATATGAATATTGCATCCTGCTTCCAGTTTCCCATCTCCTATGGGTAATGTATAATCTATCTTTGCCTGCAGGTTCTCTCTATACACCTGATCTAAAGTTCGTAGGCGTTTTGGATTCTCAAGTTCAGTATTATTTGCATCTGTTTCTGTTTCTCGCGTGTCCTGTGTATTATCACTATCCCAGTTCCATGCTGTCACACTGGCATCTATATAGTGTCCTTCCTTGGCAAATTGATGATGAATGCTGACAGATCCTGTATAATATACACCATCAATTTCATAGATATTGACCGAATGAGAGTATTTGTTAATGCCTGTGACTGTGTCGTATTCATGGTAGCGGGTATCGAAATCCCTGTACATTCCAAAGCCACCAATAGCACCGGAGATGGTCAATGAAGTTTTATTAGAAAGTAACAGATCAAGACCACTTGTGAACTTCCACGGATTATTTATTTGTGTTCTGTCAGTAATCTCTGTTAGAAAAGAAACTGTATCGCTTAGGTAGCTTTCGCGATGATTGGTGGTCTCGGATAAAAAGGAGTTCATATTATAATTTCCACCTACGAAAAGGTTGATTTTCCTGCGCTTGATATTCAGATTAAAGTCACTGCCATATTTACCATTAGTTCCGGCTATTAAGTTGACCATCCCGTTCATCCCTTCCAGTTTTTCCTTTTTCATAATTACATTCACTATTCCTGCGGTACCGTCAGGATCATATTTTGCTGAAGGATTGGTTATGATCTCGATGTTCTCAACGGTATTCGCAGGTAGTTGTTTTAGTAAATCAGGGCCGGCAATTACCGATGGCCGTCCATCAATTAATACCATATAGTTAGATGAACCTCTAATGGTAACATTTCCTTCAATATCAACCTGAACACCTGGAACATTCTCAAGTACTTCAGCAGCTGTTCCTCCGGCAGCATTTACATGTTGACTGACATTAACTACTTTCTTATCAATTTTATAATCAATGTAGTTTTTATCAACAATAACCTCAACATCCTCCAGATTCTGCGACGCAGGCTGCAATGCCAGCGTCTCGATACTCCAGGCCTTTTTCTTTCCGCTTAATTCAATATCATTCACGAATACCTTTCTGTATCCGATAAAATTGGCAGTCAGATAATATTTGCCATAGTCCAGATTTGAAATCACAAATTCTCCATTTTCATTGGTAATTGTTCCGGTTACCATACTTGAGTCACCTGACTTATACAGAACAACATTGGTATATTCAATTGGCCGTTTCAGATTTTGATCAACAATGCGGCCTTTAATTTCTCCCTTACCTTTAGGTTGTGGAACTGTTTCTTCAATGGAGTAGAGGTTTGAACTGCCAACCAGCACCAGAATAGTTAAAATAATTGTTTTCATCTCTCGCAATTTGCGCGCAGAAAATCAACAACTGAACCAATGCTCATAAGCTTGTGGATAAGTGTGTTTTAGGTATTTGCTTTGAATATTAAGCCGAAGGTATATCGTCCGTTATCGAACAGTAGTTGTCACCTTATGAAATAGGATCCTCATCATCGCCATCCCGATAGATATAGGTGATTTTAATTTCATCGTTGGTGCTCTGTGTTTGGAATCGAAAATCAATTGGTATCGATCGCGTGGATTGTTCATCATATTCTTCCTCTAACTCCCACTCGTATTTCAAAGGTTGAGGTCCTTTGTTTCGATAAACATAAGCGAAAATGAGACCCGATAAGGCTCCGGCCAAATGACCTTCGAAAGAAACCCCCGGCTTTACCGGAAGCAAACCCCAGACAAGAGAACCGTAAAGGAAAGCAACAATCATTGAAATGGCCAGCATTCGATTATCCCTTCTGAGTAGACCGCTAAAAAAGAGAAAAGCGGCAAAACCATATATCAAACCACTGGCTCCAATATGATAGGAAGGACGGGCAATGGCCCAGGTGATAATTCCGGTAGTTAACCATATATAGAGAATTGCCTTATAACCCAGATCACGGTACAGATAGATAATGCCGGTGCTTAATATGAAAACAGGAAAAGTGTTCGAAAGTATGTGATCTACACCACCATGTATAAATGGCATAGTTACAATTCCAGCTAAACCTTCAATTGTTCGTGGATATACACCAAGAAAGCTATAGGAAGTTCCCAAGGCTTGTTCAAATAGTTCAACTATCCAGATTATCAATAGAAAGATAAATGGGAATATGATGCTGTATAGAAATCTTTTTTCTTCTGTTTTCAAAATATGTATTTGCCTTTTGCAGTCAAATACCTAACCATAATATTTAAACTGCATATATGTCATGAAGTTCATGAGACAGTAGTCCAAAGCTACATAACTTTCAGGAAATCTTTGATCTGCGAAGACAGGAGAAACAAATCAGTGAAAAAGAATCATTCATGTAAGCATATACGGGTTTGGTCAAGATATTGGGCTGGCAATAAAGTTATGTCATAGTTTTACACCATTAGTTAGTAAAGAATGAGAATCATAATCCTTATAGCAAGCATAATTTTTAGTCTGAATGCAACCGGGCAATACAGCTATTTTGCTAAGAATATGGAGCAGAAAGCAAGCTTGAAGGAAGAGGTAAGAACCAGTCTTGTGAAAGCTGGATACGGCATAACAGAAGTGAATAACGAGAGCGCAGATTCAAAAACTGAAGAAACAGTAACATCAAAGGTAGAGAGGAACCAAACTACTATAGAGGGTGAATTTATAGAAAGAACCTATAAGGTTGTGAAACGATCAAACAGAAATCAGCCAGTTAAAGCTGTAATAAGTAGAAAAGAAATAGGTAGTGATTATCGGTATAATACCAATTAACAAATTCAGGAATGGGTTTTTGAATAGATTAGTTAATGGTAAAAAAGATCCTTCAGCGATGAAGGATCTTTTCTTTTGGATCAATTTATTTAATTCTTTGGCGGTGGCCTTCTTTCAAGATTAATAACCTTAGGGAAGTCTCTTTCATCACGAACATATTGATGTAACCATGTTTTCATGGCAACATCCTTTTCAAGCTGATGTTCTGCCAATCCATTGGAGCCACCCTCGAAGAGCAACATTCGATAAGGGTGCAGATGCCTGAAGAGTTGCTTGTTAATCTCAAATGATTCAGAAGGATGAACTTCCTTGTCAGACAGGCCATGCATGATCAGTAAAGGGGTTGTTTTGCAGATATCATCAGCCCAGTAGACCAAGGATCGTTTTTTAAGAGGAGAAAGTTTATCTTCTGCATATTCAGGAATGGCATACAATAATGTTTCATACATTCCCTGTTCGCTGTGTTCAGCTGTATAAAAGAATAGGTTTCCAATGCTTGCTTCCGCAATGGCGGCATCAATCTTATCGGAATATTTCATGGCTAAAAAAGTCATCATCGAACCTCTTGTTACACCATACATACCTATTCTGCTGGTATCGGCAGATTTAATATTGGTTAAAAGAGGAATTAAATTTAAAACATCATTTACATCATCCCCTCCAAACTCATCTTTTCCATCGCCACCTGCATGTCCTCTGTATTGACTGGCAACTACAACATAACCCCAACGGGCAAATTTGTGCAGCTCTTCCATAACAAACATCTCATTCAGGAGTCCTTTTTCCGAATGTCCATCCCTATTATAGATTAAACAAGGGTATTTCCCGGGTTTCACAGGAATTATCATATAACCTTTTACCTCATAGTCATCGCTAAGATATGTCATCTCATGCATGCTGGCTGTTGCAAAGCTGTCGGCGTAACTTGCGTTATCATACTGATCGTCCAGCTGATTAATCAGTTTCCTTGATGCATTAAATTCTTTTTGCTTTAAAATCTTTCCGTTTTGGCCAATTCCAGTAAAGGCAATTGCTATTAATAAAAAGGTTGCTATCAGATTCTTACTCATATTTATATTGATTGAAAGTTTTTTCAAAATTAGTCTATCTCTTTTTAAGAACAAAAGCAAGACTTAAAAAATAGCAGGATGGTTGTTTTAGTTAGATTGCTTTTTTTAATACTTTCGAGATATTACGGGCAAGAGGATCCTTAAGAATTGGTTTACAGAGATAATTATCTGGTGTCAGCTGATCGAATGTATTGAATAAAAGTTCTGCATCATCGCCGGAAATATACACTATTTGAGTTTCTATGGCTGCCTGTATTTGAGCTGCAGCCTCAATACCGTTCAGCTTTCCTGCAAGATTGATATCCATAACCACTACATCCGGTTTTATCGTTTTACACACATCTACGGCTTCTTCACCCGTGGTAACAATATCTACAACCTCATGTTCAAGATTGGCAATGTGAATTTTCAGGACAGTTGCAATAAGCTTGTCATCTTCCACAATTAATATTTTCAGACCGGATTGTGTCATAATAACGATTACTACGAGCAGATTCATAAGGAGTTTCTATAAGCCTTGAAATAATTGAATTCTTCGATTTATTGGTGTCAATAATTATTTCACTGAAAAAGACTTAAATCATGAAACTCTGCTTATTTTTGCCCTTTAATGAATCTAATTATTGACATAGGTAATACGAGTACAAAAATTGCGCTCTTCGATGGGAATTTGCAAAACTACTTCAGTAGATTTGATGAGCTCACAGTTCCAATCCTTGAAAAATTGATTGGTGAATATCCTGAGATCAGGAAATGCATTGTATCTCCGGCTGGACATTTTGCTGATGATATCGAACTCCTGCTGAAAAGCAAATTCCAGTATCTGGTGATCTTCGACCACAAAACACCTGTCAATGTAAAGGTGTGTTATCATACGCCGGAAACCCTTGGAAAAGATCGTCTGGCAGCAGTTGTTGGAGCAAGCAATATTTACGAAGGTAGCGACGTTCTGGTCATTGATTTAGGAACAGCTATAACCTACGATATTGTAAATGGAAAAGGGGAATATCTTGGCGGTAACATTTCTCCTGGTTCAAATACCCGGTTTAAATCCTTATATGAAAATACGGATAAACTACCGCTGATGAAGATCGAGGATAGTTATCAGAAATTTGGAAAATCAACAAAGGAAGCCATTGTCTCTGGAGTAATGAATGGAATTGTTTACGAAATTCAAGGATATATTAATAACACGTTAAAAGATTATCCACAACTGATTACAATTTTGACTGGTGGAGATCATAGATACTTTGCAGAGAAGTTAAATTCTCCCATCTTTGTACACGAAAATTTAGTCCTGGTTGGTTTAAACATCATTTTACAAAACAGTAAATTACAGAATTAATCTAATGGAATTTAGAAGAGCACTATTATTCGCAAGCATCATATTACTATTCATGGGAGAAAGTATTGCTCAAAATACCAGCTCTCCTTATTCTCGTTTCGGATTGGGAGACTTGTCATCCACAAGTTTTGGACAATTTCAGGCATTGGGCGGAAGTTACATTGGAATCAGAACACCCAGTCATCTCAATTTTAATAATTCGGCTTCCTTTACCAGCTTTGAT
>Ga0233443_1001584_pt1 | contig 19422 bp, 18 predicted proteins | sample SI_123_September_2_FD_182784 | JGI IMG/M metagenome (GOLD analysis project Ga0233443, IMG submission 182784) | Seawater microbial communities from Saanich Inlet, British Columbia, Canada - SI_123_September2016_200_MG | ecosystem: Environmental > Aquatic > Marine > Inlet | place: Canada: British... | reverse complement strand
TTCGATCTTCGGGTCCTTGCAGTGCAGGCGATACATGTTCGCGGTTGGTCCGCCCAGATCAGAGATCACGCCGGTGAAGCCATCAACCTTGTCACGAATGGCTTCGATCTCACGCAGGATCGATCCCTCGGACCTGTTCTGGATGATGCGGCCTTCATGTTCGGTGATCGAACAAAAGGAGCAGCCGCCGAAACAGCCGCGCATGATATTGACCGAAAAGCGGATCATCTCCCAGGCGGGAATACGGGCCGTGCCATAATCGGGATGTGGACTGCGGGCATAGTCCAGATCAAAGACGCCGTCCATCTCAGGCGTCGACAGTGGGACCGGCGGTGGTGTCAGCCAGAGCTCGCGGTCCCCGTGACGTTGCACCAATGGCCGGGCGTTGCCGGGATTACTTTCCTGATGAAGAATACGCGAGGTATGGCCATAAAGAACCGGGTCGTCGCGCACCTGTTCGAAGGCCGGCAGACGCACCACGGTATTCTCATCCGTTTTCAGGGGGGATGTGTATTTATGGGCCTCGGGTATTTCACCCTCCCCCTCCAGCTCATGCAAATCCAGTTCGGACCAGTCTTCCGGCACCTTGCGTAACATGAAGGCCGTGCCGCGGACATCGCGAATGTCAGACGGGTGTTCGCCTTTCGCCAGGCGGTGGGCAACTTCGACAATGGCACGCTCGGCGTTGCCATACATCAACATGTCGGCCTTGGCATCCACCAACACTGATCGCCGGACCTTGTCTGACCAGTAATCGTAATGGGCAATCCGTCGCAAGGATGCCTCGATGCCGCCAACGATGACCGGTACATCCTTATAGGCTTCACGGCAGCGCTGGGTATAGACAATAACCGCCCGATCCGGGCGCTTGCCGCCTTCATCATCGGGGGTGTAGCTGTCATTGTGGCGCAGGCGACGGTCCGCGGTATAGCGGTTGACCATGCTGTCCATGTTGCCGCCGGTGACGCCAAAAAACAGATTGGGCTTGCCAAGAATTTTGAACGGATCAGCGTCCTGCCAGTCCGGCTGGGAAATAATACCAACCCGAAAGCCCTGGGCTTCCAGCACCCGGCCAATGACAGCCATGCCAAAGCTCGGGTGATCCACATAGGCATCGCCCGTCACCAGGATGACATCGCAGCTGTCCCAGCCAAGCTGATCCATTTCCGCCTTGCTCATGGGCAAAAAGGGCGCCGGGCCAAAACGGTGCGCCCAGTGCTTGCGCCAGGAAAACAGTTTTTTATGTGTGGTGGCTGTTTGTGTACTCATTATCGGGTCTGTATAGGCGCGAAGACCGCCGCTGACCAGCAATAACGCCTAAACTTCGAAAACCGAGCGGAATTTTTGCCACATGGTTTTTTTGACAACCTTCTTTTTCGCCTTTTTGCTCTTTTTTGCGCCACCGCCACCATTCGACGGAGCTGTCCTGGTCTGAACGTTCGGATTTGTGTATGAAAAGAAGGTTTTGAAATCACCTGAGTCAGACGTCACGTAATACACGACTTTTTCGAATTTCGGATTTTGGGCGCAGCGCTGCTCGGCGTCATATTTGGCGTCTTCCCGGGTATCAATATCACCGGATACAGTCATCTGACCGTCCTCCAGCTTTTGTCCCGGCAATGCCATATAGATTTCTACGGAATCAGGCATTCAGCAGTTCCCTTGCATGTGAGACCGTTTCTTAACGTATGCCGTTATGGTTGACGCAAGGTTAATAAAATTGACACCTGTTCGTATTAAGGTATACTTTTATACGTTTTAAAACCCAGCAGAGGCTCTTCAGATGCCATCAAGCACACCAACGACCAAAGGTCGCAAGACAAAAACCCGTGAGCAGGAAAAGCTGCCGGTTTGCCCTTTGCAGAATGCCGAAGCCAATAACATCCGCCAGGTCATGGATGCCGAAGGCAAATTGACGGGCGACCTGCAGGACCCGGACATCCCGCCCGAAAAGCTTTTGCATATGTATGAGACCATGGTCATGGTCCGGGCCATTGATGACCGGGGATGGCTTTTGCAGCGTTCGGGCCGTGTTGAATTCTGGATACCGCATTGTGGTCTGGAAGCCGTGCACAATGGTGCGACGCTGGCCTATGAAGACCCGGACTGGATATTCATGGGTTATCGTCACCCGGGTGTGATGTTGATGCGGGGCGTGCCGCTTGTGCAATTGTTTGCCCAGTTTTTTGGTCGCGCAGACGAGCCCTTCAAGGGCCGACGCTTGCCCACTTTGATGGGCGACCGGCGCTATAATATCGTACCCATGACCACGCAGGTCGGCAGTTACATACCCCATGTCTGCGGTGCCGCCATGGGGGCCCTGATCAAGGGCCACGATACAAAGTTCCTGGCCATTTTCGGTGACGGATCGTCTTCCCGCGGTGAATTCCATAGCGGCATGAACTTCGCCGGGGTGCATAAGCCCCCTGTCGTGTTCATCTGCGAGAACAATGGCTGGGCCATCAGCACCCCACAATCCCTGCAAACCGGATCGGCGACCTTTGCTGAAAAAGGAGATGCCTATGGTGTGCGCAACCTGGTGGTCGACGGCAATGACGCTCTCGCTGTTTATGCGGTCGTGAAGGAAGCACGTGACCTGGGACCGGACGAAGGGGCCACGCTGATCGAGGCCATGACCTATCGCATGGGTTATCACACATCGTCGGATAATCCTGATCTGTATCGTGAACAGGCCGAGGTTGATGCCTGGGCCGCCTGGGACCCGTTGATGCGTCTGCGTAAATATATGGAGCGCAAGAAGCTTTGGAACAAGAAAAAGGAAGATGCCTTGTGGGCGCGGTGCAAGGAAGAAATTTCAGCTGCCATCAAGGCAGCCGAAGCCATGGACTTCCCCCACCCGTCCACCATGTTCGATGACACCTTCGAGGAAATGACCTGGATGCTGGAAGAACAAAAGGCAGCCTTGCTTGCTGATCTGGAGGATTTGTCGTGAACATTGCAACCGCCACAGCAGACACCGGGACAACTGTCCTGGAAGCCATCAAAGCCGGTATGTCAGACGCCATGGACGCCGATTCCGATGTTATCCTGATGGGAGAAGATGTCGGTCTTGCCGGTGGCATTTTCCGTACCTCCACCGGGCTGCACCAGCGCTTCGGATCAAAACGGGTTATCGACACCCCTTTGGATGAAAAAGGTATCGTCGCCCACGGCATTGGTCTGGCTCTCTATGGCCTGAAACCCATCGTTGAAATCCAGTTCTCCGGCTTTATCCATGACGCCTTTGAACACATCATGTTCTGTGCCGCGCGCTATCGCTGGGCCTCAGGCGGGCAATATAGCTGCCCCATGGTTATCCGGGCACCTTCCTTCGGTGGTATCAAGGGCGGGTTCTGGCACAGCCAGAGCGTGGAAGCCTACTTTGTCCATCACGGCGGCATGAAAATTCTGTGCCCGTCGACACCGGAAGATGCGTACCGGATGATGTTGGCCGCCGTCCAGGACCCGGACCCGGTATTGTTGATCGAACCTGTGCCCCTGTACCGATCCATGTCGGCCAAGTTTGAAATGGATGGCAAGGCGGCGACGATTGGTGAGGCGAAAGTCACCAGAGCCGGCAGCGATGTCACAGTCGTCACCTATGGGCCGATCCAGTATGAAGTCGAAAAAGCTGCTGACGAGCTGGCCACAACCAAAGGATATGACGTCGAGATCATCGATCTTCGCACGCTTATTCCTTATGACATGGACACCATCCTGGCCTCAGTGAAAAAGACAGGTCGGGTTATCACCGTGCATGAGGCGCCTTTAAGTATGGGATTTGGGGCCGAACTGGCTGCGGTCATTCAGGAAAAAGCCTTTGGGTATCTGCATACACCGATTCAGCGGGTGGCGGCCCCGGACGTCCCCTATCATTTCAGCATTGGCGATGAATATTACCGGCCCAACGCCCGCCGTATTCGCCTCGCCATTGAACGCACTATGGAGTTCGAATTCTGATGTATGAATTTATCCTGCCCGACATCGGCGAAGGAATCAGCGAAGCCTTGCTGATCAACTGGACTGTTAATCCCGGTGACCATGTGGCCGAAGATCAGGAAGTTGCCACCATCAGCACAGACAAGGTCGACGTGGAATTGCCCTCCCCCCGCGCCGGAACAGTCAGCGAATTGTGCTGGAAGCCAGGGGATACTGTGCAGGTTGGCTCCGTCTTCATGCGCATCGAAACCGCTGATGACAGCGTAGAAACACCAACGCCTGCGAAAGTCAAAAAGTCAAAACCCAAAGCTGCAGCACCGGAAAAAGCTGAAAAGAAATCGGCCAATATCATCGCCGCACCCTCCACACGCAAGCTGGCCGCAGAACAGGATATTGATCTCTCGTCGTTTTCAGGCAGCGGACCTGACGGCCGCATCTTGCGCCGGGACATCACAACAACGGTGGAAACAAAACCAACCGCACCTACCCTCCGATCAGAAGTACCAAGTGGTGTTCGAATTGCCATGGCGGAACGCATGGCCCATTCCGTACACACACTGGCCCATACCACCATGAACTTCGAGGTTCACGCCGATGGTTTGCTGGCCCTGCAAAAGCGATTGTCTCCTGCCGCTGATACCCAGGGTCTGAAACTTTCCATGAGTGTGATCATTGCGAAATGCGTGGCCACCGCCCTGACCCGGCATCCACGATTTAATGCCACCATAGACGAGGAAGCAGTGGGTCTTGTCTTGCACGACGCGGTCAATATGGGACTGGCACTGGCAAGCGACCGGGGATTGACTGTGCCGGTATTGCGCGACGTTCAGGCGCTTACATTATTTGCCCTTGCGCGCCATCTGGGCGAAACCGTTAACAAAGGTCGCGACAACCAGTTGCAACCGTCAGACTTCCGCGACGGCACTTTCACCCTGACCAACACCGGTGGGCTGGAAACAGCCGATTTCCTTTCGACCCGTCCAGTGATCAACGCACCCCAGGCCACCATCCTGTGGGTATCAAAAATCAAGACACGTCCGCGCGTGGTGAACGAACAACTGGAAGCCGGTCCCGTGATCAATTGCAGTCTCAGTTTTGATCACCGTTTTCTGGATGGTGCCGAAGGTGTGGCCTTTATCAATGACATTGCCAAGCTGTTCGAAATCCCCGAACAGGCGCTGGCTTCAGAATAAAATCAACCGACAGGAAACAAACAATGAGCAAAAACTATCTCGAACGCGCCCGCGAAATTGACCTTAACAATCGCACTATGTTCCAGGCGGCGCCCGAAACCATGAAGGGCTATATGGCGCTGATGAAATCTGCGACAGCGGATGGGGCCTTGGATGCCAAGACCAAGGAACTGATGGCGCTTGGCATTGCAGTCGCCCAGCGCTGTGAAGGATGTCTGGTTTTCCACGCCCGTGCCGCCCATCAAAAAGGCGCCAGCAGGGAAGAGGTTGCAGAAGCGATTGGTGTCGCCATCGAAATGGGCGGCGGTCCGGCAGCCGTATACGGCGGTGAAGCCCTGGCGGCCTTCGACCAGTTTGCCAACGAGTAAAATATTTGGTTCGCCACCCCGCACTTGCCGGTCAGGCAGCTTACTGTTGGTGCAGGCATGGATGCCGGATCGGGTCCGGCATAACTTTATAGGTTTCAAGCGCTGAAGGAAATTCGAACAGGGACAGAAAACAATGGACAACAAACAAGGCATCAACGAGGCAATTGAACAGGTCCAGGCCCTGTTGGGTGACCGGATTTCCACATCAGAAGCTGTCCTCGCCCAGCACGGCCGGGATGAATTCTGGCACCATGCCGCCCTGCCCGATGCCGTTGCCTGGCCGGCGACAACCGAAGAAGTATCCGAGATCGTAAAAATCTGCAATGCCACGGGGTGCCCCATTGTGCCCTTTGGCACTGGCACCTCCGTTGAAGGAAATGTCCAGGCCATACGCGGCGGCATCAGCGTTGATGTAACCCAAATGAACGCTGTGTTGTCGGTTAACCCTGATGACTTTGATGCGACAGTCCAGGCGGGTGTTACCCGCAAACAACTGAACGCCCATATTCGCGACACTGGCATGTTCTTTCCCGTGGACCCTGGTGCTGATGCCTCAATCGGCGGTATGACGGCGACGCGGGCGTCAGGCACCAATGCTGTGCGCTATGGCACCATGAAAGACAATGTCGTCGCTATCAAAGTTGTGTTGCCGGACGGGCGTATTATCAAGACATCGAACCGGGCCAAAAAATCCGCTGCCGGGCTGAACCTGACGCAGTTGTTCGTCGGCTCTGAAGGTATTCTCGGGATCATGACCGAAATAACGGTGCGCCTGCACGGTATCCCTGAGTCCATCGCCGCCGCCGTTGTTGCTTTTCCGACAATTGAGGATGCGGTCAGCAGTGTGGTCGAAACCATTCAGGCTGGTGTTCCTATCGCCCGTGTTGAACTGCTTGACGATGTGCAACTGGATGCGATCAACAAATATTCAGGTTTTGATTATCCTGTTTTGCCGACCCTGTTTATGGAATTCAATGGCGGTCCCAAAAGCGTCGAGGAACAAATTGAACGCACACGCGAGATCATGAACGACCACGGTGGCGGGGAATTTCGCTGGGAAACGCAGGAGGAAAAGCGCAACGCCCTGTGGCAAGCCCGTCACGATGCGGCCTGGGCTGTAAAGGCGCTTCGTCCTGGCTGTGAGATGTGGGGAACGGATTGCTGTGTGCCGCTTTCCAGCTTGACCAAATGCATCATGGATACAAAAAAGGACCTGGAAAATTGCTCTTTCCCGGCCCCTATGCTAGGTCACGTTGGCGATGGGAACTACCACCTGATTTTTCTGATTGATCCAGACAGCGAAGACGAATTGAAAGAAGCCGAAGCGTTGAATGAACGCATGATCAGACGGGCTCTGGCAGTTGGTGGCACCTGTACCGGCGAGCATGGTATCGGTCTCGGCAAGAAGCATTTCCTGGTTGAAGAGCTGGGTGAAGCGGTCGACGTTATGCGTACAATCAAACTGGCTTTGGATCCCAACAACATCATGAATCCTGGAAAAGTTCTTCAGGAACCTGGGGAAGTATCCTCGATCATTACAGGCTGACAAACAAACTATGGCTGCTTCAAGTTCGACCCCCCAGTACCAGCAAGTAGCAGATACACTGCGCCGCAGGATCGCGCGAGCAGAATATGGCGAAGGCGAGATTATTCCGCCGACAAACGAACTGGAAACCCTTTTTTCAGTGAGCAACATCACTATCCGCAAAGCACTGGCTGTTCTGTCGGAAGAAGGATGGATTACCGGTCGCCGTGGTGTTGGTACTGTCGTCAACGCGGCACCGAGGGATTTACGCCTCAAAATCGCGGTGTCCGGTGATTTCACAGATTGGGTCGATACCGCCAGTGGCAAGAGCCTGCCTATAAAACAAAAGGTTCTCGATTTCGCTATCAAGCCAGGCCCGGCGCGAGAGACCAAACTTCTCGGGTTGCCTGCTGGCAGTCCCCTGTGGACGCTACGACGGCTGCGCTGGATCAAGAACGATATTATTTCCTGTCACGTAAATTTTGCCCGCCCTGAAATACTCGCCGGTTTTAACGACAGCGATATGGCTGGTAACAAAAACTTTGTTGATCTGATGCGCGAGGACGCCCGTCTTGATCTGTCGCGAATGGATCAAACAGTCGAAGCAATGGCAACCGATCGCGATCTGGCTGAGTTGCTGGAAGTGGAATTTGGCACGCCACTGTTTTTTGTTGAGAACATCTACACGGATAAGTCTGACATCGTCGTTGCCGTCACGCATTTATTTCTGCGTGGAGATCATTACGCCTATCAGACATCGTTGGATATGGCAGCGCCAAAGGCCTGACATAGCACCTTCGAAGTTCACTATGTATCAGTTTCAACCGTTTCCTCCAGGATAAGGGCCAGCAATCATGGCGTCACAAAATTCCGATCCGTTTCCACCGGTAGAACCACATGGTGAATTGACGCAAATCATCGACGATGTCTGGTACCTGCAGGGTTCCGTTGTATTCCAACCGTTGGTGCGCTTACCCCGAAACATGGTTGTGATACGCCACCAGGGCGAATTGACGCTTGTGAACAGTGTCCGCCTTGATGAGGCCGGTGAGAAAGCCCTGGAGGCTCTCGGTAAAGTGAGCCACATCATGAAAATCGGTTTTCATGGAATGGATGATGCTTATTACCTGGACCGGTACGATGCCAAACATTGGGTGGTAGATCGTAATTCGACCGACAACAACAATGACGATATCGGCAAGCTTGATGAAGGCGTAGAATTGCCGTTTCCGGATGCGCGCCTGTTTGCCTTCAAGGATACGGTCAATCCAGAAGTCTGCATACTCATTGAACGTGAAGGTGGTTTGCTGATCACCTGTGACAGTGTGCAACATTGGGTTCCCAGCCAATTTATGTCGACGGCAGCAAAAGTGATCACCCGTTTGTTCGGCTTTCAGAAACCTGCACAAATTGGCCCACCCTGGAAGAAGATGCAGACGCCACCGGACAAAAACCTGCGGACAGACTTTGACAGACTAGCAGCCCTTCCCTTTGACCGCATTATTGGTGGGCACGGCGGTTTGTTGGAGAGCAAGGGTGCGGAGTTGTTAAAAGCGACGATTCAACGCGAACTGGCATAGAGTATCGCAAATCCGTGAATTGACCCCGATCAAGGTTTAAGGCCCTGGCATTCATTACTATGAACTAGTGTGATTCCGGTTTAACCGGAATCGCTTATGCCTGGACCATTGGCTTATACCAGGGAGTTTGAGGCAACGCTGCGTTTCCTGGAAACGCCCCGATATAGATTGTTCCATCAAGGGAAGATCACAGAATATGACAGATCAGGGAACGCGACCACGTTGGGCTATCGCACTCGCCATATTCGCCGCGATTTTCGGATTGTTGACACTTAAATCTGGTGGTGAAGTTCTCTTTATTGATGGCGCGGGACGTGAATCTGCTGGCAACTACGTACCGTTTGTTCTCTGGTTCAACTTTCTGGCCGGACTTGCCTATATCGCATGTGCCGTCGGCCTTCTTCTCTGGCGTTCCTGGACCACATCGCTGGCATTTGCCATCGCCATCCTGACGATATTGATGTCACTCGCCTTTGCTATCCATATTCTGATGGGTGGTGCTTATGAAGCCCGGACTGTGGGAGCCATGGCGTTCAGAAGCGTCATCTGGCTGGCTATCGCCTATTCCTTGCGCTGGAAAGCAGATTTTGATTCGGGATTGCGGGAATGAACACTGCAACCGTCAACTTCATCGGCAAGATTGAAACATCATATAAAACAGTCGCTGATTGCCCGGGCCAGGCACGAACGAAAAACGGAACGTCCCGGATTGTACTCGATCCGGCAATGGTGCCTGCCCTGAAAAGGATTGAGCCTAAAAGCCGTATTCAAATTCTTTACTGGTTTGATGAGGCAGACCGCGCTGCCTTGCAAAAAGTTCCGAAATGGTCGGAAACAAATGAAATGCGTGGCGTTTTTACGCTGCGGTCGCCCATGCGCCCGAACCCCATTGCCCTGAGCACAGTGGAACTTCTGGAAGTGGAGGAAAACGTGTTAACCGTGAGCGCCCTGGATTGTCGCGACGGAACGCCCTTGCTGGATATCAAACCCTATATGGAGCATTCCTGAATCAGGCTTATTGTTTTGCGGCTTCTGCGGCCTGTTCCAGTTTGGCATCAGCGCTGCGGGCAGCAAAAATATGGGATCGCATAGTGGATTCGGCCCAGTCTGAATCACCTGCTTTCAATGCTGCGATCAAATCCTTGTGGTGAGAAAAGCTACGTTCGATTTGCTCAGGGGAGAAAACCGCAAATTTACGGAATATCAAAGGACCCTCGACAATAGACTGCAAGGTCGACACAAGACGGTGATTGCCGGTTGCACCAATGATTGCCAGATGAAATTCCTTATTCAAACCGGCAAGCCGGCCCAGTGATTCCGTATTGGCCTCGGCGATGGCTGCTTCCATCCGCGCTTGCAAACTTTCCAGTTCTGCAATTTGCTCTGCAGATATTTTTTTGGCTGCCAAAGACGCTCCAAAACTTTCCAGCAAAGCCCTGAGGTCCGTAATTTCACGAAGGTCCTCAGCTGACCAAACGGCAACATGGGCACCCGAATTGGGGTTCATGACCACAAGGCCATCGGCCTCCAGCCAGCGCAACGCCTCACGTACAGGCGTGCGGCTAACACCGGTCAATTCGGCAAGTTCAGCTTCTTTCAGGCGCGTCTTGCCTGCCAGCCTGCCGTTGATGATCTCTGCCTTGACGATTTCATATGCCCGCGCCGCTGCACCTGACATGTCGTACCTCTCTACTCAAAACTTACAGTTCGTAGAATAAACCCTTGTTCGTGGATTGTGTACCATCCCATTCAATTTACTTCAATTCGCGCAATATTTCTCGGGCTGCGTTGTGACCTGGTGCGCCCGTTACGCCGCCTCCTGGATGGGCGCCAGAACCGCAGAGATACAAGCCTTTCAAGGGCATGCGATAGTCCGCGTGCCCCAGCGTAGGACGCAGGCTGAACAGCTGGTTCAAATCCAGCGCGCCATGGAATATGTCGCCCCCGATCAGGCCAAATTCCCGCTCAAGATCCAGCGGGGACAGTATTTGCCGGGCAATGACAGATTTTGAAAAATTCGGGGCGAAGCGATTTACGGTGTCGATAATAACATCGGCTGCGGCCTCCCGTTCATCATCCCAGCTTCGATCCGCTGGCAGATCATAGTCAAAATGCTGGCAAAAAAGGCTGGCGACATGATGACCAGGAGGTGCCAGCGTTGCATCAATTGTGCTGGGGATCAGCATTTCAACAACCGGGTTTTGTGACCATCCATTTTGTCGGGCTTCAATATAGGCGCGCTCCATATACTCAACGTCCGGTGCCAGAATAATCCCTGCGGTGTGATGACCTGCCTGAACTTTGCCAGGAAGGCAGGTGAAGTCGGGCAACTCCCTGAGAGCCACATTCATACGAAAAGTGCCGGACCTGCAGCGCCAGTTCATCATGCGTGTGTGGAATTTGGGCGGCACGTTTGATTTATCCAACAGTTTGCCAAACAACAATTTCGGATTGACGTTGGCGGCCACTGCCCGCGCCCTGAATTCGCGGCCGTCTTCCAGTCGTACGCCGCAAGCCTTGTCGCCAGCGACCAGGATTTCAGAGACCGGTGCAGAAACCTCGATGTCGGCCCCTGCCCCTTCGGCGGATTTTGCCATGGCCTGTGTGATCGCCCCCATGCCGCCAATGGCATGCCCCCAACTGCCAGGTGCCTGCATGATTTCGCCAAAACAATGATGCAGCAAGACATAGGCCGTACCTGGCTGGAACGGACTGGCCAGGGTGCCAACAATACCGTCAAAGGCAAACAAGGCCTTGACCGCATCGTTTTCAAACCAGCGATCCAGAAAGTCTACGGCACTCATGGTCATGATGTCGGCAAGATCACGCTGATCCTCAAGATCAAGATCATAAAGTCTCTTGCCTGATTTCAGGGCGGCCCAGATTCCGGTGAGACCACCGCCGGCATTTGGCGGCACCTCCAGCACAAAGGATCTGAGGACTTTTGCCAGGCGTTCAATTGTTTGCTCGTAGTCGGCCAATCGATCGGCATCCAATGCCGAATGACGCGCGACCTCTGAGCGCATTTTCTCCGGATCGGGAAAGGCCTGAAGGTATCCACCATCCGAAGTGGGCAGAAAGTTTGATACCGGTCGTTCGATAATTTCCAGGCCGTGTTGGTAGAGATCCAGATCAACAACGACTTTGGGATTGAGCAAGCTGACCGTATAGGCACAAACTGAGTTCCGGAAGCCCGGATGAAACTCTTCGGTGACCGCCGCACCGCCAACAATGTGACGGCGCTCCACGACCTTGACCTTCAATCCCTGTCGCGCGAGATAGCCTGCTGTGACCAGGCCGTTGTGTCCGGCGCCGATGATGACTACATCAAAGACACCATCATTTGTCATGACCCAGGCGCCAGCCCTGGATGAAACAACACCTTGCCGCCAATACGATAATCGCCAATATTCTTCTGACCCTCAGCTGAAATCAACCAGTCTATGAATTTCTGGCCAAGTGTGGTTTTGACGTGGGCGTGGCGTTTCTGATTGACCAGGATCACGCCATAGGGATTGACCAGACGATCATCACCCTCGCTCAGGACCATCAGTCCTTTGCTGTTTTGATAACGCAGCCAGGTGCCCCTGTCAGAAATTACGTAGGCCTCCTGGGCAGCAGCCATATTCAGGGCAGCCCCCATACCCGCACCGATTTCCCGATACCAGGTGCCTGACTGCTTTTGTGGTTCCAGATTTGCCGAGCGCCACAGCTGCATCTCTTTTTTATGTGTGCCACTGTCATCACCACGAGAGACGAACAAGGTTCTGCTCGAATGAATTGCGAACAGGGCCTTCGTAATATCTTTCATCCCGCGCACACCAGCTGGATCAGCTTCGGGTCCCACCAGCACAAAATCATTCCACATCAGTGGGTATCGATGAACGCCAAATCCTTCTTCAACGAATTTCTTTTCTGACGGTAAATGATGAACCAACAGCACATCGGCGTCACCCTTTTTGGCGTGGCGGATTGCAGCGCCGGTACCGACGGCAACAACGCGAACTTCGATGCCGGTACGGGCTGTAAATTTCGGCAACAACCAGGAAAACAAGCCGGAGCTTTCGGTTGATGTTGTCGAGGCAACAGTGATGTATTTTGATTCTGCCTGTACCTGGGATGGCAGGCAGATCATCGACAAAAACAGAATAAACAGGCGAGTTTTGTACCAATAATGAGACATAATGTCCTCGGTTTGCGACCAAAATGCGAAGATTTGTCCCACTAAACCCGCGATCTAAATGGTCGTCAACAGGTCCACTAATAATGGTCCCTGATCGGCGATGTAAATCGAACCAATAGCGATGGAGGCAAGCCCGATTGTCGCTTGAAGACCATTGTTCAACCCTGTCGCCAGCCGCCCGGACCAGATCATGGGCAAGGCAATCACGGATGACAGGACCACCATGCCGGCAATTGAACCAGCGCCAAAAAGAACAACAAAACCAACACCTTGCAACCATTGCCCAGGCGCTGCCAGAGCCACCAGCGCAGCCGATCCCGCCAGGCCATGCATGATACCAACAAACAGACTGCGCTTCATGCTTCGCTTCTGGTGATCATGTTGATGTTTATCCTGCGCATGCGATTGATCCTGCCCCTGATGACTGTGGGCGTGAAAATGCCTGTTGCCATCACGGTGCCGATGAATATGAAAGTGTATTCGCTCACGCATGACCCGCCAGATTACAAGTCCCCCCAGGGCCACCAACATCAAGCCCACAGCCAGTTCCAGCCCGGTCGCGACGCCTGCCGGAACCTCACCGCGGGCCACAACAACGACCCCGGCAAATGCTGACAACGCCAACGCATGACCAAGCCCCCAGAACAAACCGTGCCGCCAGATTTGCCCAGGTTTGCGGCGCCCTGAGGCAAGTGCGGCAACGGCGGCAACGTGATCAGCTTCCATCGCGTGCTGCAGGCCGAGGACAAATCCCATGCCGAGAATGGCGAACATTTTGTTTCTGCCTTATTGATGATATTTTGTTGTCTGGTTTTACGTGTCCTGTCAGGGTTTGACCAGAGACCCGGAACGTGTTTGAAGTCATGTCTGAAAGTTATCAGTTCAGACAATTCCCGGATCGAAAAGTAATATGAATAGCAGCGCTTCCCGAACGGTGTTACGTGGCCAGGTCCTGAGTTTCATCGATGATCCATTTATTGTCGATAGTTCAATGGCTTACCGGCATTTCAGCGAAGGCGTTGTGATCCTGCGAGACGGCCTGATTGAAGCTGTCGGCAATGCAGCTGACCTGTCAGAACAGATTACCGATGCCGATGAGGTCCATGACCATGGTGACAATCTGATCATGGCGGGTTTTATCGATACCCACGTCCACTATCCCCAGATCGGAATTATTGGCTCCTACGGTACGCAATTGATTGAGTGGTTGAACACCTATACTTTTCCGGAAGAAGGTCGTTTTGATGATGCGGAATATGCCCGGGAAGCAGCGAATACTTTTGTAGATCAATGCCTTATCAATGGCATATCCACGGCGTCTGTCTTTTGTACCGTTCACGAACAATCGGTCGACGCGCTTTTTGAAGCAACAGACAGGATTGGCATGCGAATGCTGGCGGGCAAGGTTTTGATGGACCGCAACGCGCCTGATTTCCTGACCGATACCCCCGAGACAGCCTACGACCAATCGAAAGCCCTGATCGAACGCTGGCATGAGCATAATCGCTGTCTTTATGCGATTACGCCGAGGTTTGCGCCAACCAGCACGCACGAACAACTTGAGATCGTCAGGACACTTATGCGCGAACACCCAACTGCCTGGATGCAGACCCATACCTCTGAAAACAAAGGGGAAATCGCGTGGGTGGCGGAGTTGTTCCCGGATTGTCCGGATTACATCGGCGTCTATGAAAAGTACGATATGCTGGGACCGCGCAGCGTTCTTGGTCATGCCATCCACCTGTCTGAGCGTGAATGGGCTGTGCTTTCAGAATCAGAGACTGCCGTTTCGCATTGCCCGACTTCGAACCTGTTTATTGGCAGTGGGTTTTTTGATTTTACACGACCGCAAAGTATGGAAAGGCCAGTCCGTTTTGGCCTGGGAACCGATGTAGGCGGTGGTAGTTCATTCTCTATGTTTCAGACCATGAAAACGGCTTACGAAGTGGCACAGGTCCATGGCAACAATCTGGATGCTTTCCAGGCTTTCTATATGGCCACGACAGGGGGTGCCCGTTCGCTGGGTCTGGACGGGCAAATCGGAAACCTGAAAGCCGGCCTGGAAGCCGATCTGGTTGTGATTGACCTGCAATCGACGCCCTTGATACGTCACCGGATGCAACGCGTTGAAACCTTGCAGGAAGCGCTTTTTGCACAAATGACACTGGCTGACGACCGGGCGATTGCGGCAACTTACATTAACGGCGTTTGTCACAAGAGATAGCCCGTCACGAACCGACTTTTGCGGCGCTTTAAACCAGCGAAAAAGCTTCTGCCTCATGATCCACTGCACGCAGCAAAGACTGCCAGACTGAGTCCAGCATTTCAGTTCCGGATACACCAACGGCGGGCTGTCGCTTTTCAGTACGGATATAGCCGCCATCGTGGGCCCAGGCTTCAACTTCGGCTATTGCACAATCCAGCGTCGGGTCTGATATCAGGACGCCGTGACAGTCATCCAGACCGGTCGACAGCAAGGCACAGGTCACCATAGTGTTGACGTTCCTCGGGAATTTCAGGGCAATTTCCCGGACCGGGCCCTCGAAAATGATCGAAGGTTCGGGTGTCGGTCCTGAAGTGTTTTTGCTGTCACTGAAATCTATGTTGCCGGGGTTTTTACGAAAAGTAATTTTGACATCCCGCCACTGCTCCCGCCGCATCATCAAGGCACTGCCGCCGACCAGGGCACCGGCTGCAAGATATAGCCTGGTGCCGTTAGCCTTTCCGGTATTGATCAGTTCAAGCCGTAATTTGTCGTCGACCAATGCTGTCGTCGACAAAGGCATGTAATTGCTGCCCGTCATAAACGATACGCCAAATTCTGCGGTAATGCCCGGATGCGCAGTTTCGACAATCAGGTCAGCTTCAAATACATCCACTGCGCCGAGTTCCGTCGCGATCAAGGCCGGGTCAACGTGTTTCAGTTTGTCGGGACTGCGGTTGTAGACAAACGCCAGATCAAGCCCGCTTCCCACATCCTGAATACGTTCAACCAATGTCTGGCCAATAAAACCATATCCAATAATGCCAATGCGAGGGCGACGGTCAGCAGTTTGCATGAGATCCAGTTCCGATGTTCAATTTGTTAGTGGGAAGTCCCCCAAACAAGTCTAAACAATCATCGCACGGGATGTCAGGTATCCGCACCGGATTTCCGGCTCTGGTGATCGAAATCAAATTCTGTCATGCTTCCCCGGTACGGCCTTGAGACAACAGGCTATTGATTTTACACAATTTTTTGATGCAGGTTTGATTGACCATGACAAACAGCGCAGTGAAAGCCCCGATGACGGGACTGAAGGTTCTCGATTTTACGTCCATGTTGGCCGGTCCATATTGCACAAGACTTCTTGCTGATTGTGGCGCAGAAGTTATCAAGGTCGAACCAGCGTCTGGAGATGCCGTGCGGCATTTTCCCCCTATCGTCAACGGCAACAGTTCCTATTTCGCACAACTGAATTGTGGTAAGAAAAGCATTGTCCTCGACCTCGCCACGAACGAGGGCAAAAGCGTAGCGCTTGATCTTGCAAAGGATGCTGACGTTGTTGTTGAAAATTTTCGACCGGGCGTTATCGCCAGGTTGGGGCTGGATTACGAAACACTTTCAGCCCTCAACCCGGAGCTTGTCTATTGTTCAATTTCCGGATTTGGGCAATCCGGGCCCAAGTCCCAGGATCCCGCCTATGCGCCGATTGTTCACGCCGCAAGTGGTTTTGATCAGGCCCAGATGGACATTCAGGGAGACGGCAGCGAGCCAAACAAATGTGGCATTTTCACAGCCGATATTCTGGCGGCGACTTATGCTTTTGGAGCAATCCAGACCGCTTTGCTTGGTCGGTTAAGAAATGGGGGCGGACAGTTCATTGATGTTGCCTTGATGGATTCCATGATCAACTTGCTGGTCTATGACACCCAGGTGGCCCAAAACCCGACCGAGACCCCGCGGACAGTTTACGCCGCTTCTCCTGCGTCAGATGGTTTTGTCATTATCGCCCCGGTCAGCCAGAAGAACTTCCAGCAAATGGCAGACGCCATGGATCATCCTGAATGGAAAACCGATCCACGCTTTCAGGAAGTAAAGGCCCGCCGCGAGAACTGGAGCGAGGTTACAGCTTTGATGGCGACCTGGACGATGGAACGAACTGCGGCGGCGTGTGAAGAAATTTTGTCTTCTGCCGGGGTCCCCTGCTCACGCTACAGGACTGTAGCCGAAACCATATCCGGTCCACAAAGTATGGCGCGTGGTCTGATGGCTCAATTGAGCGACGCGGACGGTGGTTTTCAGGTCCCTAACCCACCCTTCAAATTTGCGGATAATTCAGTTGGTGTTGTGCCTGAAACACCGGGCCTTGGCGAACATAGTCAGGAAATTTTACAACGCTGATAATGCAGCAAACCGAATTACTTCGTCGGGAAAAAGCGCTGTGTCCGGTTCGCGAAGGCAACCAATGACAGCATAACCGGTACTTCAACCAGCACTCCGACCACTGTTGTCAGGGCGGCACCTGAATTCAAACCAAACAGACTGATGGCAACAGCCACCGCGAGTTCAAAGAAATTCGAAGTACCAATCAAGGCACAGGGGGCCGCAACATTGAAGGGCACCCGCCACATATACGCCGCGCCATAGGCAACGGCAAAAATGCCATAGGATTGAACCAGAAGCGGGATTGCGATCAAGGCAATCAGCAAAGGCTTTTCAAGAATGACATGTCCCTGAAATCCAAACAGCAAGGCAACCGTCACCAAAAGTGCGATAACAGATACCGGTTTCAGTCGCGCGGTAAATCGGGATACAGCGATATCACTGTCCTCGCCCTTTTTGGCGTGCTCGATCAGGCTTTTTCTAGTCAGAGCGCCGGCGATCAGCGGGATCACGACATATAGCCCGACTGACAGGATCAGGGTTTGCCAGGGTACAACAATATCGGTAACCCCCAACAGCAAGGCGACAATCGGCGCGAAGGCAAACACCATAATGATATCATTGAGGGAAACCTGCACCAGGGTGTAGGTCGGATCACCGCGCGTCAGTTGGGACCAGACAAAAACCATCGCCGTGCAAGGCGCCGCCCCAAGCAAGATAAGACCGGCGATATACTGCTGGGCATCGGCGGGTTCGATCAGATCTACAAACAAAATTTCAAAGAACAGAATACCGAGAGCGACCATCGTGAACGGTTTTATCAACCAGTTGACAATGACGGTGATGAACAAACCTTTTGGCCGGTCACCGATGTGGCGGAGACTGGCAAAGTCGACGTTCACCATCATGGGGTAAACCATGCCCCAGATGAGAACAGCAACAACGATATTTACCGACGCGTATTCAAGGCTTGCCAGAAACCGAAATAGTTCCGGTATCAGGTTGCCCAAACTGATTCCCGCGGTAATGCACAAGGCCACCCACACTGATAGCCACTTTTCAAAAAAGCCGATGCCGCCGACCGATGGTTCGGAGGGCTCAGGTATTGAACTGTTCATCCATACTCTCGTTATCACACTGATTTCTGAAAACACCTTACAGCCCGGACTGCGATGGCGGTAGATCAAACCCTCTCAACGTCAACAAGACGGTTTCACTAGATTTTTCGACCTGCTTTCTCCCAATAGGGGTCGCGAAGCAGGCGCTTGAATATTTTACCTGAATCTTCGCGTGGCAATTCCTTGTGAAATGTAAAAAGTCGAGGCAACTTGTAACCAGCAAGATGTTCCTTGAGATAAGTTACGATTTCGTCTTCGTTTGGATCCTGTTCTGGTTCGGATTGTATTGCGGCCGCAATCGATTCGCCAAAATCTTCGTTCGGAATACCAAACACAGCACAATCTTTCACACCTGGCGCATCGATCAGAATACCTTCAATCTCGGCCGGATAAATATTCACGCCACCCGAAATAATCATGTCCCGTTTACGGTCACAAAGAAACAAAAAGCCATCATCGTCAAGATAGCCAACGTCACCGCTGGTAACCATATTGTCGTGACCTACTTCCGCCCGCTTCTCGTCGTTCTTGTGATAAGTAAATTGCAGCGTTGCATTCAGGGCAGAATAAATTTCACCTACTTCATTGGCAGCCAATGGTTTGCCATCGTCGTCCAGAATCTGAACTTTGGTCCCGGGATAAGGTTTACCAACTGTCCCTGGCTTGGCGCGATAATCTTCAGGTCCCCCTATGGTGACCACGCCAGCTTCGGTTGATCCATAATATTCGTAGATCACTGGTCCCCACCAATCCATCATCTTCAATTTAATGTCTATCGGGCACGGAGCGGCGCCATGGGCAACAAATTTCAGGGAAGAAACATCGTATTTGTCCCTTATTTCCATCGGAAGCCTGAGCAGGCGAATAAACATTGTCGGAACCACATGTATGTGGGTGATTTTGTACTGTTCAATTGTCGCCAGCAGTTCTTCTGGTTCAAACCGCGGTTGCAAAATCATATCGCAGCCAACCGCAATCGCGCTGCGGGTATATCCATTTGGCGCAGAATGATACAGAGGTCCTGTCATTGCCGAGACCATTCCAGGCTCAAGGCCAAAAGCGCGTTTGGCAACCAGTGCAAGTTTTTCACTTTGTTCCTGCGACATTGGTTGCTTGCGCACACCCTTAGGCTTCCCGGTTGTGCCCGACG
>Ga0233443_1001578_pt1 | contig 19485 bp, 16 predicted proteins | sample SI_123_September_2_FD_182784 | JGI IMG/M metagenome (GOLD analysis project Ga0233443, IMG submission 182784) | Seawater microbial communities from Saanich Inlet, British Columbia, Canada - SI_123_September2016_200_MG | ecosystem: Environmental > Aquatic > Marine > Inlet | place: Canada: British... | reverse complement strand
TAATATGGAGCATTTCAAGGGCATCGGTTACATGTTTAGATTCAGTAAAGCTAACACCTGCATGTTTTTCGGTGCCCATTGCTACGCAATAGACTGAGTTTTGATCCATCTCGCGAGGACTGGCAATATCTCTTAGAACGCACGTGCGTTGAAACATATGAATATGCTCACATTTGTCAGCTATCCTTGCCATGTCATATAAGTCTTGACTTTCAGACTCTCTGTATTCGTTATTTTCAGGATCTGCAATGAGAACTGCTGCACCAGCGGTTGAAAAATGAACCCTTGAACCGCTCAAATCAAGGTCGTGTTTTGGGGATTGGCCAAAAAGAGTCAGGTTTCTTTGTGAAAGGTTAATCGCTTTATCAACAACCTCTCTTGACATTCTCAATCTTCCATCATCACCTAAAGTTGCACCAAACGCGACACAGGTCTCTATGCAGTGTGGTGTTGCATCTCCAAATCCAATCTCCTCAAGAATGCGATAAATATTCGCTTCGATTGCTGTAACTTGCTTTTCACTAAGTGGCTTATATCTGCCACCTATTTCTCCTGCATTGACAGGTTTTTCCTCGTCTTTTAAGGGCGCATTTCTTAGCGCAATTCGAGCTTCTCTTCCGCCTGATTTTCGTCTGGTCATGATCGTGATTTGAGTTTGTACACAATCAACATTTTGATACGAAATTTAATCGCTGTCAACTGTTTTCTTACAGCTATTTTTTAGAGAAAATCTGCAATAAAATTTAGAGGGATATTGAATGCAAATTAAACGTCTTTTCCACTTTCAAAATGGAGCTTTGCGCCTTTTCTAATGCCGGATGGCCATCTAGAGGTAATTGTTTTAAGTTGGGTATAAAACCTTACACCTTCCATTCCATGAATTGAAGAGCCACCAAAAAGAGATCTCTTCCAGCCGCCAAAACTATGCATTGCAACAGGAACAGGGATGGGTATGTTAACGCCAACCATACCTACCTTGACATTGGTCGTAAAGTGACGCGCTGTATCACCATCCCTAGTAAAAATGGCTGTGCCGTTACCATATTCATGGTCATTGACCAGCTTCAGTGCTTCATCATAACTTGAGACTCTGACCACAGAGAGAACTGGACCAAAGATTTCATCAGTGTAGATTGACATGTCAGAGGTGACATTGTCAAATAGACATCCGCCTACAAAGAAGCCATCTCTTTCAGTCTCAGATCTTCCATCCACTTTTAGATCGGCTCCGGCCTTGAGTCCAGCATCAATATAAGAGACAACTTTATCCTGACTTTCCTTAGAGACGACTGGACCCATCTCAACACCAGGCTCATCGTAAGCGCCAATTTTCAGTGACTTAACTTTAGGCGTAAGTGACTCAATCAGCTGATCTGCTGTTTCATCTCCGACTGCAACGACTACAGAGATGGCCATACACCTTTCACCTGCAGAGCCATAGGCTGCTCCAATGATTGCATCACTACTTTGATCAAGATCAGCATCGGGCATCACTATCATATGATTTTTAGCGCCGCATAATGCTTGAACTCTTTTGTTATTCTTTGATCCCTCTTGATAAATATACTCACCCACACCAGTCGAGCCAACAAAGCTCACTGCTCTAACTTGAGGATTGGTTAGGATTTCATCGACTGCTTCTTTATCGCCAACGATTGTATTTAATACGCCATCTGGAAGACCAGCTTCATGCATGAGTTCAGTGAGTCTTAACCCGCATGAGGGTACTTTCTCTGAGAGTTTTAAAACAAAGGTGTTTCCACAAGCAATCGCTACTGGATACATCCACATCGGCACCATCGCTGGGAAGTTAAACGGAACAATACCCGCACAGACGCCGAGCGCTTGACGCAAATTATGGCTATCAATGCCTCTGGAGACATCCGCACTAAAGTCAGACTTCAGATGATTGTTTATAGCAGTACAGTACTCCACAATCTCAAGGCCTCTTCCCACTTCACCTTTAGCATCTGCAAAAGTCTTTCCGTGTTCCTGAGAAACTAATTCTGCGAGTTCATCGGTGTGCTTAATAATAAGCTCACGATAAGTAAACATGATTTGAGCCCTTTTAGAGGGAGGAACTTGGCTCCAATCTTCAAAGGCATCACTGGCCACTTGAATGGCTTTGGCAGTATCTTTTGCGCTAGCTGCTTCAATTGTTTTTGTGACTTTGCCAGTAGCAGGATTAAAAACATCTAGGCTTCGACCTGATGATCCGGAGTGTTTCTTGCCACCAATAATATGTTGTAGGTTATTTGAAGACATAATAGTTATTTAATAAGGACGATGGGATAATATACCAAGAACTGTATTTTCTAGTATTATTTTTTTAATATTCTTGCTTTAAGAATAGGAAGATTTTCGGTTAAAAGTAACAATATTATAACATATGTTCTATTTTTCAAAAAATAGAAAAATATAGATTCATATATATAAATTGATGTATACTGCATTTTCCTGAAGTTGAATAAGCTTCAAGAATTGGAATCAATTTTGACTTCCAATATTTAAATAACAGGAGAATAATAATGAGAAAAATGTTATTAGTTTTTGTTTTATTGGCAACGACTTTTGCAGGTTCTAGTTATGCGTTAACTATTGGTTTTTCAGTAGCTAGATTTGATGATAACTTTCTAACTGTAATGAGAAATGATGCTGTAAGACATGCTGAGGAAATGGGTTATACAATTCAAGTAGATGATGCAAAGGATGATGTAACAACTCAGCTAAGTCAGGTGCAAAACTATATAGCTTCTGGTGTAGACGCTATAATTGTGACTGCTATTGACACAGATACAACTCAAGCAATGACAAAAGCAGCCGAAAGTGCCGGAGTTCCACTTGTGTATGTAAATAGACAGCCTATTGATTTGGATGATTTAGGAGCTTCAACAACTTTTGTTGGTTCAAATGAGAAATGGTCTGGAACGCTTGCAGCATTCGAAATGTGTGTTCTAGCTGGAGGAACTGGTAAAGCAGTAATGCTAATGGGACAACTAAGCAATGAAGCAGCCCGTTCTCGCTCAGAAGATTTTAGAGAAGTAATTAGACTATCAATGTGTAATGGCATTGAATTAATTGAAGAGCAAACAGCTAATTGGAGTAGGCTTGAAGCAAACGACTTAATGACTAACTGGATTTCTGCTGGTTTGGATTTTAATATTGTTTTTGGTAATAATGATGAAATGGCAATTGGAGCAATTCAAGCTTTGAAATCAGCTGGAATTAGCATGGATGATGTTATCGTAGGTGGTGTTGATGCTACTGAAGATGCATTGATGTCAATGCAAGCCGGTGATCTTGATGTGACAGTGTTTCAAAATGCTGCTGCACAGGGGGCAGGTGCTGTAGATGCTGCTGCTGACTTAGTTGCCGGAAAGTCGCTACCTAATTTTGTGGTAATACCATTTGAATTAGTGACTCCTCGGAACCTTGATCAATACTTAGGTCAAAACTAGTCCTAACTAGTACCAACCTTTGTTAATCGACAAATCCATGGCTCTTTATTGGGGCCATGGAGGAGTCTCATTTTATTTGATTGTTTATGAGTTCAAACCAACAAAACATAATTTTAAAAACTGAAGGCCTTACCAAGCATTACGGTGGCGTTAGAGCATTACAAGATGCTGATTTTAGCCTTACAGAAGGAGAGCATGTTGCTATTGTAGGCGACAATGGTGCTGGAAAATCAACATTTATCAGGCAAGTAACAGGCGTGGAAATTCCAACATCTGGCAATATTTATTTTGATGGTAATTTAGTTGATTTTAAAACTCCAGCTGACGCAAAAGAAGCCGGAATAGAAACTGTTTATCAAAACCTAGCTTTAGCGGATGATTTGGATGTTCCCTCTAATATATTTTTAGGCAAGGAAGAAACATATTTCAATCTTGGGCCATTTAGTTTTTTAAATGAAAAAAAAATGTATAAAAAATCTATTGATGTACTTGCTAAAACAGGAATTAAAATTCCTAATCTAAAAATTGCAATGAGTAACATGTCAGGCGGACAAAGACAATGTGTTGCAGTTAGTCGATCTGCTGGTTTCGCATCAAAATTAATTATTATGGATGAACCAACCGCTGCATTGGGGGTTCAAGAAACATCTCAAGTAGAAAACATTATTAAAAATTTAAAAGAACATGGCATTCCTCTTATAGTAATTAGTCATAATTTACGACAAGTATTTGATCTAGTTGACAAAATATGGGTATTTCGCCAAGGGAAAATCGTTGGTTGTGTTGAAACTTCCAAATCAAGTACCAACGAAATTGTTTCTCTTATTACAGGAGTAAAGCTAGGAGTTGAAGAGGAGGCAAGTTTTATATGATTCAAGCACAAAAAAATTTCAAGTCTTGGTATAAAAAATTACCACCTGAATTTAACATTTTTTTAGTTTTATTAGGTATGGCTTTATTGTTTGAAATTTTAGGATGGATTTTTGTTGGCCAGAGTTTTCTTATAAATAAAAGAAGACTAATAATCATGATTCTCCAGGTATCTGTTATTGGAATAATTGCTGTTGGTGTAACCCAAGTAATTATTATGGCGGGAATTGATTTATCTGGAGGTTCTTTAGTTGCATTGTCTGCAATAGTTGCCGCTAGTCTGGCGCAAAATTCTACTTATTCAAAAGCTGTTTTTCCGCATCTTACAGATCTTCCGTTTCTAATTCCTGTTATAGCTGGTATTGGCGCAGGATTAATTGCTGGATTTATAAATGGTAGTCTTATTGCTAGGACAGGTATACCTGCTTTTATAGCTACATTAGGTATGTTAGTTTCTGCTAGAGGTGCAGCTGCTTGGTACAACAATGGAAAACCAGTGAGTTTTTTAAGTGACGAATTTACAAACTTAGGGCAGGGAGCTTGGCCAGTGGCTATTTTCCTAACTGTCGCTTTAGTATTTCATATTCTAATGCGTTATACAAAATATGGAAAGCATACCTATGCAATAGGTTCAAATGAAGAGGCAGCTCGTGTCGCAGGCATTAACATTAAAAGGCATAAAATTATCGTTTATTCTATTGCTGGCGCTTTATCAGGTTTGGCGGGTGTAGTTACAGCCTCTAGAGCTATGTCTGCTCAAGCAGGAATGGGAATGATGTATGAGCTAGACGCTATCTCGGCAGCTGTAATTGGCGGTACTTCATTGTTTGGAGGAAGGGGAAGGATTACAGGAACTTTAATTGGAGTTCTAATATTAGGAGTAATTACTTCTGGTTTTGTTTTCTTAAGAATTAATGCATATTATCAAGACATGGTAAAAGGCGCGATTATTGTTGGTGCTGTTATTCTTGATCAATACCGCAATAAAAAATTAAAAAATAAAGATAAAGATATTTGAACTGTAATCTTGAAAAAATTATGAGTGATGATACAAAAATTAGTTATGCATTAAATCAAATTATTGCCCCAAAATCATCATTTATAGATTTAATTAATTTAGCCAAAAGTGCCGGTGTTTTAGCTATTGAGATAAGAAATGATATACCAGTTAATTTAATCGAAGAGAATAAGCCAAAAATAATAAAGACTCTCTCTGAATCAAATTCTATCAAAATTTTAACGGTTAACGCTTTACAAAAGTTTAATCTTTGGAATGAGGAAAGATTAAATGAGCTTGTAGAATTATGCAAATTTTCCTCTTTAGCTGGAGTAGAGGCAATAGTACTTGTGCCTTTAAATGATGGGTCAGTGACTGATGATATTGAACAACGAGAATTACTAGGCAATTCACTTAAAGAAATTGTTAAAGTGCTGCGTGATTTTGATCTGCTAGGCTACGTCGAACCGCTTGGTTTTGAAACCTCTTCAGTAAGAAAAAAATCTATGGTTGTTAATGAAATAAAAAAACTTAAAACCTCAAGATTAAAAATTGTTCATGATACTTTTCATCATTTTCTCGCTGGAGAAAAAGATTTTTTCCCTTCTATGACTGGATTAGTTCATATATCAGGAGTTTCAAATGAGTTTAGTAATATTGAATTGAATGATGACCATCGTTATCTTATTAATGAGACAGATATGTTAGGAAATATTGACCAAATTAAATATTTTTTATCGTCTGAATATAAGGGGTTTTTCTCTTTTGAGCCTTTTGGAAAAGATTTAGCAAAAAATGATAATTTGTCTAATGAAATTGAAAGAAATATTAATTTTATTGAAGAGAGAATATAAAGAATTAGTGGAGGATAGGGAGTATGAAGATTTGTTTGATAGGTGCGGGTCGCATAGGTGCTGTTCATGCAATTGCAATAGCAAGTGAAGAAAGTGCAACTCTCCATTCGGTAGTAGATTTAAATCATGAGGCAGCTGAGAATCTTGCTAAACAGTATAGTGCAGAAGTCCTAAGTGTGGATGAAGCATTTACTAATATTGACATTGATGCTTACATAATTGCAAGTAGCACCGCTACACATGCTGACCTAATTGAGAGGTGTACCAAGGTTGGTAAACCGGTTTTTTGTGAAAAACCAATTGATTTGAGTCTTGAGAGGGCAGAGTCCTGCGCAAAGTTAGTAGAAAAGAGTGGCATTGTCTGCATGCTAGGATTTAATAGGCGTTTTGATCCTCATATGGCAAGCTTAAAGAAAAAAGTAGATGCTAATTTAATAGGAAACGTTCAATCATTAGTTATTACTTCTCATGATCCAGCACCACCTTCGATGGAATATATCTCTGGCTCTGGCGGATTATTTCATGACATGATGATTCACGACTTTGACATGGCTTGCTGGATTTTAGATGACACACCAAGCAGTATCTATGTTGCTGCACATGCTGTAAATGACGATATCGCCAATCAGGGTGATGTTGATACAGCAAGCGTTATATTAAATATGAAGAGGGGTGCAATAGTCACTATTTTAAATGGTCGCCAAGCATCCTTTGGTTATGATCAAAGGATCGAGGCATTTGGTGAGATAGGAATGCTTCAGGTAAAAAATGAACTTGAAGACAATGTGGTTTTAAGCAACGCTTTGGGTATCAACCAAGCTAAATCGCAACACTTTTTTTTAGAAAGATATGAAAAGGCATACCACAATGAATTACTCCATTTTATGGAGTCTTATCATGCAGATTTGAAGCCAAGTGTTGATATTTCTGATGGCGTTCTTGCTTTAAGAATTGCTGAAGCTGCTCAAAGGTCACTTCAATCTGGTTTGCCAGAAAATTTATAGTAATCGCTAGAATGATGCCAGCTAATATTAATGAACTAAACAACTTACTCCAGGAAAATTATCCTTCTTTGAGCAAGAAAATGAAGTTGATTGCTTTCTATATTATTGATCAGCCTCAAAACTTAGCTATAAATACTCTTGCAGTAATTGCCTCAGATATTGGAGTTTACCCATCAACATTAGTTCGCTTTGCTAAGCACTTTGGGTTTAGTGGTTTTGCTGAAATACAAGCCTTATTCAAAGTTAGGATTGCGCAAACTGCCATTAATTATAAGCAGCGCATTATTGATGTAAAAAGTATTACTGATGGCGACTCAATAACAAACTCTTCAAATATTTTTTATGATGTTACAAAGCGAAATGTGGCAGCAACTCAGTTGCTTGCTGAAAATATTGATAGCGATGCAATTGAAAAATCTGTTCAGGCATTATGTAATGCTAATGAAGTAATATTATGCGGAACCAACAGGGCTCAACCAATAGCCAATTATTTTTACTACATGTTAAATAATCTTGGAATTAGGTGTCGTATCGCAAATGATACAAATGAAGTTGAAAATTTATCAAATTGGCTTGATGATAAAACAGTATTTATTGCCATAACATACAATCCTTACAATGAACAAACAACTCAGGCAGTTAAGGTTGCAAAGCAAGCTAACTCAGAGATAATTCTTCTAACTGATACCGAGTTAAATCCAATTGCACATTTAGCAGATGTTTTATTTTGTATTCACGAGGCTGAAATTCATACATTCAGGTCTTTAGGAGCAACCATGTGTCTTGTTCAAGCAATATGTATTTCAATCGGGTACCACCAACAAGGAAATTAAATGTCATTATTAAGTCGACCAAAATATAGTAATGATAGTTGTTATCAAAAAATTACACCAAAATCAGCAAATTGGGATTTTGTTGGGTTTGAGGCTCATGAGATTGATGAAACAGGAGTTCTTGATTGGAAAGACAAAGACAATGAATCATGCTTGGTAATTCTTTCTGGAATTGCAAATATCTTTGTCGAAGGCGAAGAGTTTATTAATGTTGGTCAGAGAATGAGCGTTTTTGATGATATAAACCCTCATGCTATATATGTCCCTAACAATAAACAAATTAAAGTCACTGCGATAACTAAATTAGAATTAGCAATAGCCATTGCCCCTGGCTTTGGTAATTTTCCAGCTAGGCATATTAAGCCTGAAGAAATGACCAATGAGGTTCGAGGAGAAGGCAGCAACATAAGATCTATTTGCAACATATTGCCGGAACAAGACAAAGCTGATAGTTTGCTTGTTGTCGAAGTTAAAACACCTGCTGGTAATTGGTCGAGCTATCCTCCTCACAAGCATGATTCAGATAACATTCCAGTCGAAACATATCTAGAAGAAACATACTATCATCGCATTAATCCACCTCAAGGGTTTGCTTTTCAGAGAGTCTATACCGATGATTTATCCATCGATGAGACGATGGCAGTGGAAAATAAATGTGTGGTCCTTGTTCCAAAGGGCTACCACCCAGTTGGCGTTCCTCATGGTTACGATTCATACTATTTAAATGTAATGGCAGGCCCTAAAAGACAATGGATTTTTAAAAACCACCCTGACCATGAATGGATGCTAGAGAAATAATGAAATCAATTGATATTATTTGTTTAGGAAGAGCGGCTGTAGATTTTTATGGTCAACAGATTGGATCCACATTGGAAAATATGGGGAGTTTTGCCAAATATCTGGGAGGCTCTTCTGCAAATATTGCATATGGCTGCTCTAAGCTTGGCCTCAATTCAGCCATGCTGACTCGAGTTGGAAACGAGCATATGGGTCGTTTTGTTCGTAATGAGCTAGAAAGCGTCGGTGTAGACACATCTCATGTAATTACAGATAAAGAGCGATTAACGGGTTTAGTTGTTTTAGGCATTCAAGATAAGGAAACCTTCCCACTTATTTTTTATCGTAAAGATTGTGCTGATATGGCAATCAGTGAAAAGGATTTCTCAAAAGAGTTCATTGCTAGCAGCAGGGCTTTGCTCATAACAGGAACACATTTTTCGTCAGACAATACTTATCGAACGAGTATGAAGGCAATCGAATACGCAAAAGCCTCTGATACGCAAGTCATTGTTGATATTGATTACCGTCCAGTACTTTGGGGTTTGACAGAGTTAGGTGATGGAGAATCTCGATTTGTTGCAAGTGACGACGTAAGCCAACACTTACAAACAATTCTTCCACATTGTGATGTTATTGTTGGCACTGAAGAAGAAATTCATATTGCTGGTGGTAGTGAGGATACTGTAACTGCACTGACCACGATACGTCAGCTAACCAATTCGATTATCGTTTTAAAGCTAGGCCCCTTAGGGTGTACAGTGATTACCAGTGACGTTCCAGGTAGTTCCCGTGACTTTAATGTAATTAGGGGTAATCAAGTTCATATCCTCAATGTTTTGGGCGCTGGCGATGCTTTTATGTCAGGTTTTTTACGTGGCTATCTTAGGGGTGAGAGTTTAGAAAAAAGTGCCAACTACGCAAATGCTTCTGGCGCGTTGGTAGTTTCTCGTCATGGCTGTGCGCCAGCGATACCCGGAGAAAAAGAATTGCTATATTATTTAGAAAATGCAGCCAGAATATCAAATCCAAGTACCGATTTAACTTTAAATCATCTCCATAGGGTCAGCTTAAGAGGCATGGAGCAGCCAGAGATTTTTGGGTTTGCTTTTGATCATCGCAAACAGCTTAGTGATCTTGCCGAGAAGTACGGTGCAGATTCGCATCAAATTAAAAAACTCAAAAATCTACTCGTTAAGTCAACTCAAAAAGCTATTGATAAATTAAATATTCCTGAAAAAAGTATTGGAGTTTTAATTGATGACACTTATGGAGAAGACGTGCTCAATTCGATTGCTGAAAAATCATGGTGGATAGGAAGACCGGTAGAGCTGCCAAGTTCAAGACCTTTAAAGTTTGAAGGTGATCAATCTATTGGATCAAAGTTACAGTCTTGGCCTCTATCACACGTTGTTAAGTGCTTGATTTTTTATCATCCGGATGACTCAGATGAACTCAAGCTTAAACAGGAACAAAAAGTAAAAGAGCTTTATTTCGCCTGTATTCAAAGTGGTCACCAATTGTTACTGGAGGTTATTCCTCCTTCAGAATATGAAAATGAAGAAGCAATAATTCCAACGATTTTAAAACGATTCTATGACTTAAAAATTAAGCCTGACTGGTGGAAATTGCCAGCCCTCCAAGATGAATCTTGGGTGCAAGTAAGCGATGTCATAAATACACATGACCCTCATTGTCAAGGTGTATTATTACTAGGTCTCTCTGCTCCCATTGATAGTGTTAGAGAGTCGTTTGGTGTGGCAGCAAAATATAATATCTGTAAGGGTTTTACAGTGGGTCGAACTATTTTTTATGAGCCAGCTAAACTATGGATGCAACATAAAATAAACGATCACGAGCTAGTTGATTCTGTGTCTATTAATTACATCGAATTGATTCAAGCTTGGAAAAAATATAGAGAGGAAATTTAAAAATGAAAACTATTAGACTAACAATGACTCAGGCTATAGTTAAATACTTATCGTCCCAATATATCGAAACAGATGATGGTGTACAACCAATATTCGCTGGTGTTTTTGCTATTTTTGGCCATGGAAATGTTGCAGGTATAGGGCAAGCCTTGACTGAATATCAAGACAAGTTGCCAACTTATCGAGGACATAGTGAGCAAGGCATGGTACATTCTGCAATTGCATACGCAAAAGCTAATAACCGTCAAAGAATGATGGCATGTTCAAGTTCAATAGGACCTGGAGCAACTAACATGGTAACAGCGGCAGCACTAGCCCATGTAAATCGATTACCCGTTTTGCTATTACCAGGAGATTACTTCGCAAGCAGAACGCCAGATCCTGTTCTTCAACAATTGGAGGATTTTTCTGATCCAACAGTAAGTGTGAACGACTGCTTCAGGCCTGTGAGTAGATATTTTGACCGAATCATGAGGCCTGAGCAAATTATTAACAGTTTGCCTGTTGCAATTCAAACGTTATTAGATCCTGAAAATTGTGGTCCAGTTACGCTTTCCTTGCCTCAAGATGTTCAGGCAGAGGCGTTTGATTATCCTGAAGCTTTTTTCAAAAAGCGAACACACACTATTCGTAAGATAAAGGTTGATGATGACGAGTTAACTCGTGCAGTTGAAATTTTGAAAAATTCAAAAAAACCTTTAATCATTGCTGGTGGTGGGGTTCATTATGCTAAAGCTTGCAGCGCACTACAAAAATTTTCGAAAAAATATCGAATTCCAGTTGCTGAAACATCTGCTGGCAAAGGTGCACTGACATGGAACCATCCGGGTTATGTCGGCGCTATTGGAGTGACAGGGTCGAATGCAGCAAACAATCTGGCAAGAGAGGCGGACACAGTTTTGGCTATTGGTACAAGACTAAATGATTTCATATCAGGCTCAAGAGCGTTATTTTCTGACAAAACACTTATACAGCTAAATGTAGCTCGTTTTGATGCAATTAAGCACAATGCATTTTCTTTGTGGGGCGACGCAAATTTAGGAATAAATAATTTAGATGAATGTCTTTCTGACTGGAAAGCGTCTGAAAAGTGGTTTGAAGTTGCAGAAAAAGAAGCCTCAAATTGGAATAACTACTACGATGAAATTACATCCATTAATAGCTCTTCAGGTGCTGAGGACAATTTACCTACAGATGCTCAAGTGCTTGGCGAGGTAAAGCGGAATGGTGATGCAAGTGACATTGTAGTTTGTGCAGCTGGAAGCTTACCGGGAGAGCTTCACAAGCTTTGGAGGACTGAGCAAACTGGCGGATACCACTCTGAATATGGATTTTCCTGTATGGGCTATGAGATAGCTGGCGGACTTGGTGTAAAAATGGCACAGCCAGATCGAGAAGTCATCGTGCTTGTTGGCGATGGATCATACTTAATGCTCAATTCAGAGCTAGCAACTAGCGTTATGCTGGGTCAAAAAATTATTGCTATCGTCCTTGATAATCGAGGTTTTTCATGTATTAATCGACTTCAAAATGCCACTGGTAATGACTCATTCAATAATTTATTAAAAGACTGTAAAAGTATAGATGATGGGCATCCAGAAATTAATTTTGCAATGCATGCAAAATCTTTAGGAGCAAACTCAGAGCATATTGGAGATATAAATGAATTAGCATCAGCCCTTAAACGTGCAAGATCATCAACAAAATCTTATGTGATAAGTTTAGTGACTGACTCTCATAAAATAAGTCCTGAAGGGGGTTGTTGGTGGGAAGTTGCTGTTCCCGAGGTGTCTTCAAATGAAAAAAGTGATGAAATTCTCAGCTCATATAAGCAATCTAAAACAAAACAACCCTACTAGCCATGAAAGAAGGAGCAGTTAAATCAAATCACCAAGTTTACTTCAGTGAATCTGATATAGATTATGACGATTTAACTAAAATCTGCTCTCAAACAACGCTTCAAGAAGATTATCCGCTTTCAGATTCAGTTTCAAATAATGTTGTTATTTATGACGCAAAACACTTTAAGTCATTTGTCGGCAACGTTGAAAAAGAAAGAAGGTTAAAAACAGAGTTGCATCAAGTTTTAGAGGGTGGTCCAGGTGTGTTTGTTATTCGAAATCTTTATCAGCATGATGTAATAGATCAGAGTAATGCTATTTTTGAAAAAATTGTGGAAACAGAAAGTGGGACAAGTAATGATCATTTTGCTTCAGGAACTAATACTAGAATCTGGAATTGTTTTCAAAAAGTTGCTTTGGAAAGTGCTGATGCATTTATCAATTACTATTCAAATGATTTAGTAAAGCTAATAGCTGAGTCATGGTGCGGACCCAATTCTCAGATGACTGCCCAGGTTAACATTGTTAGACCGGGTGGAGAAATGCAGAAACCTCATCGAGACTATCATCTGGGTTTTCAAGAAAATGAAGTCGTTGAGAAATTTCCAGTTACAGTGCACCGTCTTTCAAATTACTTAACTTTGCAAGGTGGTGTTGCTCATACTGACATGCCTGTTGAGAGTGGGCCGACAGTCGTGCTACCATTTTCACATCAATACGATTTGGGATATTTGACATGGAGAGATTCTGAATTTAGTGACTTTTTTAATCAACATTCAGTGCAGAATTCAATGAATAAAGGTGATGGTATTTTTTTTAATCCAGCTTTATTTCATGCGGCAGGTGCCAATAAAACAAGTGATTTTCATAGAATAGGTAATCTACTTCAAATTTCATCAGCCTTTGGCAAGACCATGGAGCATATAGACTATATAAAAATTATTACTCATATATATCCAGCTCTACTGAAACATATAAAAAATAAAACTCTCTCAGAAAGGCTAATTGAAAATGTTCTTATATGTGCAACTGATGGTTATGCTTTTCCCACAAACTTAGATTACGATAAAAATTCTGATTCTAAGCTTCAGGGAATAAGTATGTTTGAACTTACAAAAAAATCGCTTTTAGACTCACTGAGTCTAGAGAAATTTAATTTAAAGCTCCTGGAGCACCAGCATATTAGGCTTGCCGGTTAAAATATTATTAATAATTTGGAGAAAATAAATGAGTGTGAAAATTGGTGTTAGTCCCATATCATGGACTAATGATGATATGCCTGATTTGGGTCGTGACACGACTGTAGAGCATTGTTTGCAAGAAGGCAGTCAGGCGGGATATCGAGGGTTTGAGTTGGGAGGAAAATGGCCTAGAGAAGTATCTGTATTAGAGCCTTTATTTAACAAATATGATATGGATGTTGTATCCAGCTGGTTTTGTGGCGGATTGCTTAAAGATAGTATTGAGGGGGAAATTAAGAGAATAACTCCACATATGCAACTTTTGAAAGACTTAGGAACTGACGTTATTGTTTATTGTGAAATGGATTCTTGTGTTCATGGCGATATTACCTCGCCACTTTCAAAACGACCTATGCTTGATGATGATCAATGGGAAGAGTGGGCTGAGAAGCTTAATGAGTTAGCTAAATATACTTTGTCTCATGGAATGAAGCTTGCTTATCATCATCATATGGGAACAGTCGTTCAAATTGAGGAAGAGATAGATAAGCTAATGTCTATGACCACAAGTGATCTTGGTTTAGTTTTTGATACTGGGCATTTGATTTATGCTGGAGCAGACCCTCTAAGGGTATACAAAAAGCATAGTGACAGAGTCATGCATATTCACTGTAAAGACGTAAGGGATGAAATATTAAATGATTCACTAGAGGCTGACTCAAGTTTTTTAAATGCTGTTTTGAATGGAGTTTATACAGTTCCTGGAGATGGAGTTTTCGACTTTCCAGGTTTATTTAAAATGGTAAGTGAAAATGATTTTAAGGGTTGGATTGTTGTTGAGGCTGAACAGGATCCTGCAAAAGCGCATCCTTTAACGTACGTCACAATGGGCTATAAAAACATTGAAAGCTATTGTGAAAAATTTGGAATTGAAATCGAGGCGAGGCAATGAAAACAATAGGTATAGGTGTAATTGGAACAGCATTTATGGGCAAGGCACATTCTATAGCCTATGCTGCTGCAGGGAGTGTTTTTGGAGATGGCTTGAGACCAAAACTTGAGATGATTTGTGATTACAATTCTGATAGGGCTGAAGTAATGAGGAAAGAGATGGGTTTTTCGCGTTGCACGAGTTCTTGGATGGAGTTGGTAAACGATCCAAAAGTTGAACTTATTTCTGTTTGTGTTCCTAATTCATTACATAAAGAGATTTCAGTGGCCGCATTAAAACTTGGAAAGCATGTCTGGTGTGAAAAACCGATGTCTACCAATTTAGCTGACTCTGAAGCTATGTTTTCGGCAGCTTCAGAAGCTTCTAGTTCCCAAACAATTTTAGGTTATAACTATACTCAAAATCCTGCAGTTCAAAGCGCAAAAAAACTTATTGATGAGGGCGTAATTGGACGTGTAATTGGATTTTATGGGAGTTATGATGTAGACAATGAAGCCGATCCAGACAGACCTCATTCTTGGCGAATGAGCCGGGAAGCTTCTGGAACTGGATCGAACGCTGACGTCATGTGCCATTTGGTAAGTATGGCTCACTACATGACTGGTAGCGAAATTACTCGATTAGTGGGCGACTATGACACCGTTCACAAAGAGCGTCAGGATCCAAAAAATCCGGGTCAAACACTTGTTGTTGATAATGACGATGTTTGTACAGCGATGGCACATTTTAAAAGTGGAATTAAGGGAACTCTAAGAGTGAGTCGAGTTGCTTGGGGAAGAAAATGCGGTTTGCGTTGGGAGATTCATGGGTCACAAGGGATGATATGCCATGATCAGGAGCGTTTAAATGAGATTAAACTTTATACCCGAAGTGATGACCCTAGACAGGAGGGCTTTAAAACTATTTTGAGTGGCCCCGCTCAGCCGCCTTACGATGCTTTTTTGCCAAATGCAGGACATAGTCTTGGTTATATCGATGTTAAGGTATGTGAACTCAAACAACTTCTAGATGCAATCGAAACAGGCAAGGCAGTATGGCCAAATTTTTCAGATGGATTAAAAATCGAGAGAGTAATGGATGCAATCGACCGGTCCGCACTCTCTGGTCAGTGGCTGGATGTCTAGTAATCAAATTCAAAATCTAGTATATAAAGATACACGAGGCTGGAGTTCTCTTGTGGTAGGAAGGGCAGGCCTTGATCTGTACCCCCAGCCGTCAGGAACGAAAACGATGACTGCTGAAACGTTTGCGAGTGATGTAGGAGGATCAGGTGCTAATATAGCGATAGCTATGAAAAGATCTGGGGGAAGTGTCGCCCTTATTTCTGCGCTCTCTGAAGATCCCGTTGGCGCTTTTGTAAAGAATCGACTTATACGTGAAGGAATAGACATAGATTTGATGCAGACTACAAATGGAGATGAAAGAACGAGTCTTGCGATTGCTGAAGAGCGACCTATGGACTGTGAGGTTGTGATTTATCGGAATAACCCAGCAGATCTTCAAGTTAATTGTAATGATAATATCAAATTGGCAATTTCTAATAGTAGCAATATAGTTGTCACAGGAACCAGTTTGATTGAAGATCATTCTAGAAATCAAGTATTAGCAATGATGTCACATGCCAATAATCATGACTGTAAAGTTTGGTTAGATTTGGACTATAGGCCTTGGAATTGGCCTGATGAATCAAGCACACGATTAGCATATCAAAAAGCTTCAGAGTTAGCACATGTTATCGTTGGTAATGAAGAGGAATTTAAGATTCTTCATGATGATATAGCTTCTCAAGTCGAGCATTGTTCATCAAATAATCAAATAATGATTCTAAAACGAGGAGAAAATGGTTGCACTTTGTTTTCTAAGGGCTGCCGTTTAGATACCGGTATTTATAAACTAAAGGTTATGAAGCCTTTTGGTTCTGGAGATGCTTTTCTTGGTAATTTAATAATGGACTATATGTCTTTTGGAGACTGGAAAAAGGCAATTGAAGCTGGAAGTGCGGCCGCTGCTATAGTGGTTTCAAAACAAGGATGTGCAAGTGCAATGCCAACTCAAAAAGAAATTAAGTCATTACAAGACAGTATGTCGATTCAACCAAAAACAGAATGGAGTTAAAAATGCATATCCCCCAACATGACAATAATAATCAGCCAATCGTAGATTGCAATAATGAGATAGTGCCTCTATGCTATTTCAACATAATAAAACTCTCCGCTGGTGAGGAGTTTAGTTATCAACTAGAGGAGTATGAAACATGTATTGTTCCAGCAACTGGAACCATTGATGTTGAGGTTCAAGGTCAAACTTTTGAGAAAGTTGGTAAGCGCAACCATATTTGGGAGAGTGACCCCGAAGGAGCTTATATCCCAGTCAACTCGGAAGCTAGATTAATTTGTCAAAGTGGAGAGGCTGAGATTTTCATATCTGGTGCAAAACACAATGAAACGTACGAGGCATTTGTCATTCGGCAAAAAGATATAGATAAAGTACAGTATGGGTCTGATGAAACTAAGACTCATCGAAAAATTAAACATATCCTAGGCAAAGATCCCGCTGGAAAAGTTGGAAAGTTATTGGTAAGTGAATTGTTTACTGTTGGAGAAGGCGGATGGTCGGGCTTCCCACCTCACAAGCATGAGACTGATATGCTTCCAGAGGAGAGTCGGCACAATGAAGTTTATAATTTTAGATTCAACCCTTCAAATGGTTTTGGCGCTCAATTTTTAACGCCAGATGGCGAGGATTTTGGCCCCATCTATCATGTTAGAGACGGCTCCACATTTATCTTTGATAAAGGTTATCACCCTTGCGTTGTGGCTCCAGGTTTTGAAATGTACTACTTTACTATTTTGGCTGGTGAGACACAAAGACCGTTGCACATGAACTATCAAAAAGAATATGCATATCAACTAGAAACTATTCCAGGCATGCAAGATATGCTTAATAAATTTAAATAATGATTTCAAATCTTAAAGATATTCTATTGCCAGCTAGAGAACAAGGATATGCGGTAGCATGTTTTAATGTTTTTGGCTTTGAAGATTCAAGGGCAGTTATAGATGCTGCTGAGTCAAGAAATGCTTCCGTAATTCTCTCAATTAATCTTGATATGCGAGAGTTTATGACCATGGATCAAATAATTGGAATGCTAAAGCCTATGGCAGAAAGTTCTAAGGTACCAGTTTGCCTCCATCTTGACCATACGTACGAAGTTGATGTGGTCAAGCAGGCAATAGATACTGGATTTACCTCAGTAATGTTTGATGGCTCTCAATTGCCAATTTCTGAAAATATTTCTTGTGTGCGTGATGTTGTCATGTATGCAAAATCCAAAGGAGTTTCAGTTGAAGCTGAAGTTGGTTCAGTTCCCTATGCAACAGGGAGAGATCATATTAAATCTGCACTAACTGAGGTATCTGAAGCTGTGGCTATGGAGAATGAAGGTAAGCCTGATGCACTTGCAATTTCGATTGGCAATGTCCACCGTTTAGAGACTGGGTCTGTAGAAATAAATATAGAGCGTTTCAATGAACTTGAAAAAGCATTAAGTATTCCATTAGTAATCCACGGGACAAGCGGCATAGTAGATAGAGATATCCGTTTGTTGTCAGAGCGTGATGTTGCGAAATTTAATGTTGGTACCGTATTAAGAAAAAGATTTGGCAGCTCATTAAGATCAACGCTTGAGTCAAATCCAGAGTTATTTGACAGACTATCAATTATGCAAAAAGTGATTCCTGATTTAAAGGAAACTGCAACAAAGGTTATAAAGCTGCTTGGTCAGTAAAACTAAGAATATTATTAAATTAATTTTGCTTTTTCAAGAGTTTTGATTACTTTTTCGGTTTCTTTCCAGTCAATACATCCATCGGTGACGGATACTCCGTATTTCATGTCATCTTTATTGTCTAGTATTTTTTGTTTACCAGAGAATAAATTGCTTTCAAGCATTACACCAAAAACTGACTTATTTCCCGAGGCTATTTGACTTGAAATATCATCAATGACTTTGCCTTGGTTTCTGTAATCTTGATTAGAGTTATCATGAGAGCAGTCAATCATAATTCTTTCAGCTAAATCATTTTCTTTGAGCAGTTTTTCGCAATTATTAACAGCAGCTTTATTATAGTTAGGCTGGGTCCCACCCCTAAGGACTATGTGAGAAAATATATTTCCTTTGGCCTTGAACGTAGAGATTTGGCCCTTATCATTAATACCTAAAAAACTTTGCTTCGAAGAGCAGGCTTTGATAGCATTAATAGCCATAGTTAAATTTCCATCTGTTCCATTTTTAAAGCCAACTGGCATCGATAGTCCGCTAGACATTTCTCGATGCGTTTGTGATTCAGTCGTTCTAGCACCAATCGCGCACCAAGAAATTAGATCAGCCAAATACTGAGGTGTGATAGGATTAAGCGCCTCAGTTGCAGTAGGTATTCCTATTTCTGCAAGCCATACTAAGAGCTCACGCCCTTGACGAAGGCCCTTTTCTACATCCAGTGAATTGTCCATATCTGGATCACTAATTAAGCCCTTCCAGCCCACAGTCGTTCTTGGTTTTTCAAAATAAACCCTCATAATGATATAGATTGATTTTTCGACTTCCTTTTGAAGTGATTGTAACTTTAAAGCGTACTCTTTGGCCGCTTTGATATCATGAATTGAGCATGGTCCAAGAATTACTATTAATCTTTCATCATTTCCTAAAAAAATGTCTTCAACTGTTTTTCGACTCGATAAAATGTTCTCTTTACCTTGCTCGCTGACTGAGATCATTTTTCTCAAAT
>Ga0233443_1001571_pt1 | contig 19551 bp, 16 predicted proteins | sample SI_123_September_2_FD_182784 | JGI IMG/M metagenome (GOLD analysis project Ga0233443, IMG submission 182784) | Seawater microbial communities from Saanich Inlet, British Columbia, Canada - SI_123_September2016_200_MG | ecosystem: Environmental > Aquatic > Marine > Inlet | place: Canada: British... | reverse complement strand
AAGGGTATTTTCTGTTGAGTGAGGCACTTGTAGGTTTCGCCGTACTGCTGGCATTTGTATTCCTGCGCATGCCCATTGCTTTTGCCATGGGTGTTGTGGGGTTTGTCGGATTTGCCTATCTGGGAGACTGGAACTGGCTGGCATCAACTTCCATGGCCGGGCAACGGGTCATAACGACGGCCCAGAATTACGGCCTTTCCGTTGTTCCCCTGTTCATCCTGATGGGAAATCTGGTCAGTCGTGCTGGTCTTTCCAGTGAACTTTATGCTGCCTCCAATGCCTTTCTGGGTCACCGCAAGGGTGGATTGTCCATGGCGACCATTGTGGCCTGTGGCGGGTTTTCGGCAATTTGTGGATCCAGTCTGGCAACAGCGGCAACGATGTCGAAAGTCGCCATGCCACCCATGCGGAAATATGGTTATGCCGATAGTCTGTCGACAGCATCAATCGCAGCTGGTGGTACGCTGGGTATTCTGATCCCACCCAGCGTGATCCTGGTGATCTACGGATTGATGACCGAAACCAGTATTCGCGAGCTGTTTGCCGCCGGCTTTATTCCGGGCCTGATTGGTATCCTGTTTTATCTTGGTGCGGTGCAGTTTGTGGTTTGGCGTAACCCGGCAGCAGGTCCGCGCGGTGAACGCCTGAACTGGGCCGAACGCATGGTCGCGTTGAAAGGTGTCTGGGGAACGCTGATCCTGTTTGGCGTTGTCATGGGTGGCATTTATGGCGGCGTCTTCACGCCGACCGAAGCCGCTGGCGTTGGTGCTGGCGGGGCCTTGATTATTGCCTTGATGCGACGGGCCCTGACCTGGCGTACCCTGTTTGAGACCCTGGCCGAAACAGCGCGGACATCTGCGACCCTGTTCACGGTTTTGATCGGTGCCCTGATATTTTCAAGTTTTGTCAATCGTGCCGGGTTGCCGGATGCCTTGCGTGATCTGGTTAGCAGCTTTGATGTTGCCCCCATGGTCGTCGTCGTTCTGATCCTGCTGGTTTACATTGCCCTGGGCTGTGTCTTTGAAAGCCTGTCGATGCTGTTGTTGACCATTCCGGTATTTTTCCCCCTGGTTGAAACCTTCGGCTTTCATCCGGTCTGGTTCGGTATCGTGGTTGTCGTTGTTACGGAAATCAGCCTGATCACACCGCCGGTGGGACTGAACGTCTTTGTGCTATCAGGCGTCCTCAGGGACGTCAGTACAGCCACCGTCTTCCGCGGTGTTACGCCTTTCTGGTGTGCAGATATCCTGAGGCTTGCCTTGCTGGTGATAGTACCGGCGATCTCGCTTTTCATGCCCAACATGCTTTATCACTGACGCATTTTCTTTCCGGGCCGATCTCCTTAACTCAGGGCCTCAACGGGGTCGAGGCCTTGCGCCATGCGGCCTGTAAACAACAATTGTTTTTTCTCGGCCAGAGGATGGAACTGGGAAGCCAGGACGTCGCGCAGCAATCGCTCGAGACCCGCTGACCTGAAGTAACCTGTGCCACCCACAGCTTCCATAGCTTTTTCAACGGTTTCTTTCGCCGCTTTTGCCGTAATGGTTTTGCGGATCAAAATGGCATTTGCGGTTTCGTCCACGGCGTCGAATTCAAAATCATTTGTTATGTTGACCATCGCGTTATGGGCCATTTGTGTCGTCGCCAGAGCATTTTCCATTTCACCCAAAAGATAGGTTGCTGACGGGTCGGGACGGGATGCAGCCTTTTCGCGGGCAATTGTCGCTGCGGCTTCGGCGATGCCTGCATAGACGCTCATGATCAAAGGCATGGCGACGGTCAATACAACGTTCCAGACGGCATGAAAGTCACCTTGTGGTCGACGCAGAGCAATGCTGTCTTCAGGAATAAAAACTTTATCAAAGATCAGAGTATTTGATCCGGTACCGCGCATGCCCATAGCTTGCCAGTTGTTTTCGATATGAACGCCCTTGGCATTCAGCGGCACAGGAAAGTGCAGCACCTGCCAGCCTTCTTCCGGATCGTTATATGGCGCACTGGAAATGGCGAGGTCACCAGCCGGGCTGCCACTGGCAAAAAACTTGCGGGCATCCAGATTGTAACCCCCATCAACCTTGACCATGGTGCCATTGGATGCCAGCCAGTCGGTGGCACCGGTGCTGACCAGGATCAGCTCCTTTGTCGCCACAGCATCCAGCAGTTTTGCACCGGGTTTGCCGTTCGTATGATTGTAGACAGCAGCAGCAATCAAATGTTGGTGCATGGATGCGCACAATGCCGTTGACGGACAAAAACCAGCAAGTTCCTTCAGGGACTGACACATCTGGCGGTGTGAGGCACCCCCTCCACCAAATTCTACCGGCACCATGGCCGAAAAGAATTTCTCCGCTTTCAGCTCGGCATAGTTTTCCTGAACAAATGCATCATTGGATTCATATTGTCCCACACGTTGGGCAAATCCAGGGCCCAGTTTTTGAACAATATCCAGGCTGTCAGCTATTACATTGGTCATGACTAAATCCCCTTGTTACTAATTTTGATAATTCCAACATGGATGCTCAGGGGCGACTTCGAAAGTACAAAATTTGTACTAGCGTCAGGTTCGGTGAATTGTTTAGGATTGTCGGTATGACCAGAAAAAAAGGCTACGGACAGTTTTGCCCTGTCGCAAAAGGCGCTGAGATCGTTGCAGAACGGTGGAATTTGTTGATCCTGCGAGAGCTTCTGTGCGGCAGCAGCAGGTTTAATGACCTGAAAAAAGGTGTGCCGCTGATGTCGCCATCGTTGCTGTCGCAACGGCTGAAAGATCTCGAATATGCCGGTGTCATCGAAATTCGACCCGCCCAGGGTGGGCGCGGTTCCGAATATTTCCTGACCGAAGGCGGACAACAACTCAGGCCGCTGATTGAAGGCCTCGGGCATTGGGCGGAACAACATCTGAAACCCGAACTGGAAGGACGCGACCTCGATCCAGGGCTTCTGATGTGGGATATCAGCAGGCGAGTTGATCCCGACGGCACGCTGGATCAGCCTCGCACAACCGTGCAATTTAACCTGACAGGTGTATCCAGCAAATATGGGCGCTGGTGGATTGTGTTTGAAAATGGTGAAGCGGACTTGTGCATGAAAGACCCGGGCTTTGATCTTGATCTCAACATTACCATGCCGATGTCCGTGGCCGCTGATGTCTGGATCGGTCGACGCACAATTACCAGTGCCGTAAGCGCCGGTGACCTGGCCCTTGATGGATCAAGGGCGCAGATCAAGGCGTTTCCCGACTGGTTTGCCCTCAGTATTTTTGCGCCAGGGTAAACCGGTGCGTCAGATCACAATATGGCCGCCAGGCGACCCCGGATAATTTCTTCGGCTTCGGCCACCATGTTGTTCACCAGGTCGTGGCAGCTGGGGACGTCGTGAATAAGTCCAGCCACCATGCCGCAACTCCATGCACCTGACTCCATGTCGCCATCGGTCATGACCTTGGGATATACACCGGCAACCAGATCGACGATGTCGTCGATGGCCAGATCGGCACCTTTTTCACGTTCGATCTCAACAATCTTGTCAACGGCGGTGTTTTTGATCACACGCTCCGTATTGCGCAATCCCCGCATGATCAAGGTGGTGTCCAATTCACTGGCGGCAACAATGCTGTCTTTGACATTTTGATGAACCGGGGCTTCGGTGGTGGCGATAAAGCGGGTGCCCATGTTGATGCCGTCAGCGCCCAGCGCCAGGGCAGCGACCAGTTGTTGAGCATTGCCAATACCGCCAGATGCAACGAATGGAATGGTGAGTTCTTCTGCAGCACGGGGCAGCAGGATCATGTTGGGAATGTCGTCTTCACCGGGATGGCCACCGCATTCGAACCCGTCCACGCTAACGGCATCACAGCCTATTTTCTCAGCTTTCAGGGAATGACGCACGGAAGTGCATTTGTGAATGACTTTGATCCCGGCGTCTTTCAGGGCAGGCAAATAGGCTTCCGGACTGCGCCCGGCTGTCTCCACGATCTTGATGCCACCCTTGATGATGGCTTCGATATATTCAGGATAAGGCGGGGCTGCAAATGTTGGCAAGAAAGTCAGATTGACGCCAAAGGGCTTGTCAGTCATGTCGTGACAACGGGCAATTTCGTTGGCCAGGTCCGCAGGTGTTTTCTGCGTCAAACCGGTAATAATGCCGAGGCCACCAGCATTGGAAACGGCTGCTGCCAGTTCGGCAAAACCAACATAATGCATGCCACCCTGTATGACGGGATGCTTGATACCAAGAAGTTCTGTAATGCGGGTTTGCATGTTTGTCTCCGGAATGTTGGAAGGGGTGTCATTCGGTGCGTGCGTTCACCGACGTGACCGCAGAGACAAAGCGTAATCAAACAGGGGCCCGATGGGAAGATGGCCAGGCGGAAAATTGTTGCCGGTTATTAGTTCGCGTTGCTGGCCACTTCCGACGCTGTCAGGGTCGCTGCAATCGACTGATCTGTCTGAGACCGCATATCCTGGAAGCGCGCCAGGGCCTTTCCCTTGAGCTTCCGACCTGTTGGTAACTTCAGGCGCAGAGGATTGATCTGACGGCCAGCCTTTAGGATTTCATAGTGCAGGTGCGGCCCAGTGGAGCGGCCGGTCGTGCCGATGTAACCAATAATTTGACCCTGACGCACACGTTTGCCGCGGCGAATGCCGCGAGCAAAGTTTTTCAGGTGAGCATAGGCCGTCTTGTAATTGTTGTTGTGCCGGATGCGGACATAATTCCCGTAGGAACCATTGCGCTGCGACATTTCAATGACACCATCTCCGCCAGCCATGATCGGGGTGCCACGAGGGGCGGCAAAATCAAGCCCTTTATGCATTTTCGTATAGCCAAGAACCGGGTGCCGGCGCTTGCCATAACGTGAAGACAACCTCGCCCCGTTCACGGGTGTTCTCAGCAACGCCTTACGGGCGCTCTGGCCTTTTTCGTTAAAATAATCAATCGCGCCATCAGCCAGTTTGTGACGGTAAAGACTAACTTTTGTTCCGCTCAGCATCATGCTGGCAAACAGAACATCACCGTTCTTGACGGCCTTGCCGCTTTCGTCGGTATATTGCTCATAAAAGAGCTCGAACGAATCACCGCGCTGGATATCGCGCTGGAAATCTACATCCCAACTGAAAATCCGGATCATTTCCATCAATATGCCAATGGGCATATCGCTGCGGCGGGCAGACAAATAAAGACTGTCGTTGATTGTACCGACACTGCGCTTGTGAACCTTTTTCATCTCGCGCAGGATTTCGCGGGAAACAAAACCGTTATCTTCGCGTTCCGTAATTACATCCCGGTCAACGTCTGCGTTGATCTGGACATACAGCAGTTCAGCGGCTGATTTTGTCTGCGCCGCTTTCGGTGCAAAGGCGACCTGCAATTCCTGGCCGATTTTCAGACGTCGCGGGTTAAAGTTCTTGCCAAGAGCTGCAATGGCTTCATATGCCTGAGGGCGCGGTGCGCCAGCGCGAACCAGGGCCTTCATCAAGGTATCACCCTTGCGTACGCGAACTTTTTTGACGTCCGGTTGCGGGGCAGGAGCGGGTTCGATGGCAGCGTCTGTTTCGATATCGGCAGGTGTCGTTGGCTGAACTGCTGCCTGCGCCGGTGCCAGTGCCGCCATTTGAACGGCAGCTTTTTGACCGGACACCCTTTGAGCAGGCTCAGGATTTGCTGAAACGGCGACATCAACCGCTGCGCGTTCAACGATCCCGGAATGCGTTACCGTTGTCAGAGGCAGATTATTGATGATGCTGGCACCAACGCTGGGTGCACCTGTGACCGAAACTACAACCAACGCAACACCGGCGAGGCTGATCGCGGCAAATGCAGCTAGTTTGGGCGCATCCAGGCGAGGTTTATACTCATCTGATTGTGGCTGTTCGTTATCGCCGTGCTGCAAATTTAACTCCCGATATAACTGTATTTTCCGGCGAAGTGACCGAAAACTGCGGTTTAAGCAGTAGAATGCAAAACAAGATGCAAAACCCTTGATTCGTTGTCAAGCATTTTTACTTGTTGAATCAACGCTCTCCATCACTTCTCTCATGCAAATATGAAGAATTTGCCAGGATGTAATTGGAGTCTCCGGCTGAATCTCAATTATTATAGAAGTGAAATATGAAATGATCAGGCAGGTTCAACAAGACAAAACGCGTGCCTTTCTCTAGCGGTGCAGATCGTTCAGGTAAAGGCAGTGAACTGGATTAATTGAAGCTTTCTGTCGTATAGCGCCAGATTTTGACGTCGTCAGGCCAATAATCAGCAGCGAAACCCGCTTTGGTTTTAAGATGTGCAAGGAAAACACGTTTCTGAGGCAGTTGCTGCCAGACTTGCGGCAGAAATGTTCCGCGGCGACGCCCGGACTGCAGGATCAGGCCGTCGACCCCTGGTCGCATTTTGTCCAGCAAATCAGCTTCGTCAGTTACAGGCAGTGGTTCCGGCTCACTTAACACGGATATGCTGATATCCAGATGTCCATATTCCGCTTCGGTCAGCTTTGGAAATCTCGGATCACGAAAAGCGGCGGCAAAGGCATTTTCCGCAATGTCATTGATCAAGGGGCGATGTGCCGTCAGCGATCCGATGCAGCCCCTGAGTTTTCCACCTTTCTCCAGGGTCACAAACGCAGCACCCTGCTGTTGGGCCCAGTCAGAATTCTGATCAGATGCGGGGGGCGATGGTTTGCCGCTTTTCAACCCGGCCTCAATAGCGCTCCTTGCGACCGAGATCATATGTTGTCGTTGCGCGTCATTAAATTTCGCGCCAGGTTTCTCAATCTGTTCAGGCTCATCAACCCGAAAGGAAGCATAGCCAACGACCCGGTCTTTTGTGCCCGCCGTGTCTCCCGAATTGCGAATATCCAGCAGAGATATTTTCAGGTTTCGTTTCGCAGCAATTTTCAGCAAACCCTTCACAGGCCGGCCACCACAGGCACCGTGCGTTGTTACATTTGCGGCATTGCATTCAGTAATCGCCTGCGCCGTTGCCTGATCCAGCAAGCGGGCTTCGTCGTAACCATGATAATGGCTGAGATCCGTTGAAATCACGATCAGGGTTTCAGGTCCGCCCCACAAATGCTCCAGAACTTCAGCGACATCAGTGGCATCGGCATCACCGACACATAATGGCACGAGGGAGAAGTCACCCAGAATGCGTTGCAGAAACGGCAGGTGAACTTCCAGGCTGTGCTCTTGCGCATGCGCCTTGTCAGATTCCAGCACAGTCGAAAATGCCTTGATGCTGTTGATAGCCTCAGCGTCGAGGGGCACAGGCCCCAGCGGTGTGTCAAAAGCTGCAACCGATGGCACCGCAATCCCGCGAAAGGCAACCCGGTGGGCAGGCCCCAGCAACACAACTCTTTTAACCGTATCTTTTGCGGCTTTCAGGCTGGCATATACCGTGGCAGCAACAGGGCCAGAATATACGTAACCGGCATGGGGCGCGATAATGGCTTTGGGCCAGGCCGTTGTTCCAGCTTCCGGCGCAGCCACGTGTGCAAGGAAGTCATCAACAGCCTTACCAAGCGCAGCGGCGTCGCCTGGATAAAACTGACCGGCAACGGCGGGAGCACGGACGGCATCGTGGCTTGTGATTTCTGAACGGTTCATGCGACGCTCACTTGCTTTCCGGGAGAAAGTGATCAGCAGTATTTTCTGAAGTATGTATGATAGAACCTCGCCTGACACCTCGGCAAGCTTTGTGTACGGGAAGTGAATGAAGACTGAAACAGAAACAAACGGTTCCGACATTACCGGCACCCCGGCACGCTATTGGCATCAACTTGAAGATGGTCGATTACAGTGTGATGTTTGTCCGCGGTTCTGCAAATTGCATGATGGTCAGCGTGGCTTGTGTTTTGTCCGGGCCAACAAGGGCGGAGAGATGCTGTTGACGACCTGGGGGCGCTCCAGCGGATTTTGCATTGATCCTATCGAAAAGAAGCCGTTGAACCATTTTCTGCCGGGCACCCCTGTCTTGTCTTTTGGCACGGCGGGTTGCAACCTCAGCTGCAAGTTTTGCCAGAACTGGGATATCTCCAAGTCGCGCGAACTGGATACTTTGGCGGACGCTGCGACGCCGGAGCAACTTGCACGCGCGGCACACAAGACAGGCTGCAAGTCGGTGGCCTTTACCTACAACGATCCGACTATATTTCTGGAATATGCCGTCGATACCGCAAAAGCCTGTCACGACCTTGGCATTAAAACGGTGGCGGTGACAGCCGGCTATATTTGCCCCGAACCCAGGGCTGAGTTCTTTGCCCATATGGATGCCGCCAACATCGATTTAAAAGGCTTCACGGAAGAATTTTATCACGATTTATGTACTGGCAGCTTATCGCCGGTTCTGGAAACACTTGTCTATCTGCGACACGAAACGGATGTCTGGTTCGAGGTAACAACGTTGTTGATTCCGGGGAAAAACGACAGCGAAGATGAATTGAAAAGGCTGGCGGCGTGGTTCGCCGAAAATCTGGGCCTGGATGTACCCTTGCACTTTTCAGCTTTTCATCCGGATTACCGCATGCGTGATATTCCGGCAACACCACACCAGACCTTGTTGAAGGCCCGGCAAATTGCCCTGGATGCAGGGCTTCATCATGTGTTTGTGGGCAATGTTCATGATGAAAAGGCCAGCAGTACCTGGTGTTCAAACTGTGGCCATAAATTGATCGGTCGGGACTGGTATAAATTGTCTGACTGGGGTCTGTCAGATGCCGGTGCGTGTAACCAGTGTGGACACGTTTGTGCGGGTGTTTTCAATGGCTTACCTGGAAACTGGGGCCGCAAGCGTCAGCCAGTGCGGCTCTCCTGAAGAGGTATATCCGACGCTGTTTCGTAGATTTTTGCAGTCAACTTAACGTGAGCAGGACTTGGACTCAGTACCTGGTCAACACCATATCACTTACAGGGCCCATGACCTCCCCCCTCGTTGCATCGGGCCCAGATGTTCACATTATGAGCATCGTTCCAGACGGAGGCTGCGTCGGTGTCGACCTCCCCTCGCTCACGCCGGCGCGGCCACTGTTTCTGTTCTGATTGGAACCGTCTGTAAATTATTCAATCCGGCAAAGAAGAATCACCGTTGCTTATCGATCGCTGCATCATCACAGTGTCGACCCAGCCGCCGTGTTTGAAGCCAACTGATTTCAGTGTGCCGACCATTTCAAAACCCAGATGGGCGTGCAATCCAATAGATCCGTCATTGCCGCTGTTGCCAATAATACCGATCATCTGCCGAACCCAGCCCAGACTTTCGCAGTCTTCAATCACCCGTACCAACAGCTTTTTGCCCAAACCCTGTCGGGCAGCATCAGGGGCAACATAGACGCTGTCTTCAACCGTATGCCGATAGGCAGGCCGGGCCCGATAGGGGGCTGCATAGGCGTAGCCCAGAACGACATCCTTTTCAGTGACGGCGACGACATAGGGCAAGTTGCTTTTGCATACGGCTTCCCAGCGTTGGGTGAACTCTTCCAGGCCCGGTGGTTGCTCTTCAAACGACGCCAGCCCGTGCAGGACATGGTGGCCATAGATAGCCAGGATCTGCGGCAAATCTTTTTTCAGCGCGGGACGAATTTGAAAGGCTTCAGGCATCAGATTTTATTACCTCAAGGGTGCCAGTGGTTGCGGATCAATTTCACAAAGCCGTGCAATTATGATCTGCATGTGACCCTGGATTTCTTCGAAATCGGGCCCGCGGGAAATGTCCTGCTCGTTCATATAAAGCGCCCGGTTCATCTCAATTTGCAGGGTATGAATACCCCCGATGGGGCGACCATAATTTCGGGTCGTATATCCACCGGCATAGGGCAGGTTGCGGGTTACGGTATAACCAAGCTCCCTGAAAGCATCTTCTGCCGTATCGGTCACCACATTTGCACAACTGGAGCCAAAGCGGTCGCCCAGAATGATGTCGGCCCGTTGTCGTCCCTTATCCTGATCCATGGGGCCACCGATAGACGGCATGGAATGGCAGTCGATTACGACAGCGCATCCGGTTGCAGCCTGGGTTGCGCCAATCAATTCTTTCAGGGCGTTGTGATAGGGCATATAGATACTACGTATGCGGCGTTCGGCCTCACTGAAGGGCAGCTTTTTTGAATAAATTTCAGCGCCGTTGCTGACAACGCGCGCGATGGTGCCAAGCCCGCCGGAGACGCGCGGCGAAGACGAATTCACGAAATGCGGCAACTCCCCATCGAACATTCCAGGATCAAGCTCCCATGCCTCACGGTTCATGTCGACAAAGGCTCTGGGATATCGGGCATTCAGCAACGGGGCACCATATTCAGGTGCGGCAGCAAACAACTCATCGATAAAGGCGTCTTCTGATCCACGCAGGGCGACAGGATCAAGTCGGGAAGCTTCGACAAAAGCCGCGGGATAGTCCGCACCACTGTGTGGGGACGTAAATATACAGGGAGACAGATCCCGTGCGGGCTGGCGAACACCGAACGGAGAAGGATACAAGGGCGATTGTACGTCGCCCGCAGGAAGATCAGTTTTTGACATCACTATTGATAATTACGGTGCCTGGCCGGTCCCGGCAACCCTGTTTGGTGGAATTGCCTGATTGCCTGGCTCAACCAGTACGAATGAGCGCCCGATGATTATCCATGTCGATTATCCAGCTATTGCTTGAAAAGTGGTGGCCGCTGGATTTTCCGCCTTTTCAGGCACTCATTTTGAGCACCAGCGAACAAATTGGCCCAGCATCACCCACGGGGCTTGCCAAATACGCCTATTTCGCTATAAACCTGCGCAATAAGGGCGCGTAGCTCAGCGGGAGAGCACTGCATTGACATTGCAGGGGTCGCTGGTTCAATCCCAGCCGTGCCCACCATCGAAACCCTCAGGGAAACCTGGGGGTTTCGCCATTTTCAGATGTGGCGGCAGTGATTATCAAAACGAAGGTTTGATGAAGATTCGCGCGTGATCTGCACTTGATCTGCCGAAACGTCAACCACTGCCAGATTTCCTCGACCAGACGTAATCAGGAACTGTCCGGGTTGTGAAGTCCGGGCGATCCCGCAGACGTCCCGACCAGCAAATTGCCCAATATACTCTCGGCTTGATACATTCCAGAACGCAACCAGGTTGCCTCGCGGTGAAGATGCGGCGGCAAATTTGTTTGAACGGTCAAAGGCAACACTTCCAACGTAACCATTGAAAACTGCCCAACTGGCTTCGGGCGGCGAAAATAGCGATGCACCAGTGCCAGGCTTCCAAAGACCCACCAGACTTTTGTGGATGCCGTTTCTTTTCTGGTTCTGCGATCCGAAGAGAATGGCACCGTCGGCGCTGACATCGATGTGCCGGAGAGACAGATTTTGATGACCTGAAGCTGGGAGATACTCATCGACAACCCGATCTGTTTTTATATCGATCAGGCAGAGCCTGGAAGACATGGTGTCAAGATTTAGTTTGGCTCGGCCAGTATCGGGGTGCGTCAGGATGCCGCCAACGGCGACCGCTAAATGTTTGCCGTCAGGCAGGGCGAATATCTGATGCGGGCCAAGTCCACCCGCACTAATTTCACCTAGCCTTCGATAGCGATCATTTGGATCGTAAATTCCGATTACGCCACGTCCATCTTGAAAATCATTTTCTGCAAGATACAGAAACTCACCGTCGGGCGCATACGTTCCATGGCCAAAATAATGACGTCTCGACGGAGCAACCAGCGTCTGGATTTTATTGTCGCCCGAAAGTACATGGAACATTGATTTCGAACGCCGGGCCGGTGCGCACATTTCCGCACGGTGCGGATGTAGCACGAGGTCATGTAGTCTGAACTCTGATGCAAGGACAGGAATAACATTAAGGTTCAGGTCAATCACCGCGCCACCAAAAGTGCCATCCCGGTTGCCAAAAGTTGAAACCCACGAGGCACCTGATTTAAATGTTTCAGCATATGCGGGAACGGTGAGCATGCCCGTGATTGCACCAAGGCCTGACAAAAAAGTGCGACGCTCCATTGTAATCAATCTCCGTCCAGCCTGTTGAAGCCTATTTCAGGGCGGGCAATATCACAAATTCTTCAAGAACTGAATGAGTGTTTCCTGAACATCTTCGGTCAAGTTTGCAAACTTTTGTCGGGCCGACAAAGCCTCACCATCGTGATAGCTGATTGCTTCACGAATAGTTCGGGCGCGACCATCATGGAGGTATCTGTTGGCACGACCTAATCCCCAGAGGGGTGGTGTTCGCCATTCGGAACCAGAAGCTTGACCATCCGGAATACCATCTGCAAGTGAGGCACCCATGTCGTGAAGCAGCAAGTCCGTAAAAGGCCTTATTGTCTGGCCATCATCCAGTTTCAGGTTCGGTCGATGACAGGCCGAGCAACCGATTTTATTGAATAACTCACCACCTTTTTTGTTGATGTTCGATTTTGTTGGTCGCAAACCAGATACATACACTGCAATCAGTTCAAGCATTTTCTGGTTGATTTCAAGATCGTCAAATTGTGGACTTCCACCATGAGGTGCTGCGCGACATGCCGTCTGTTGTAGCGTGCAATCACCATAGTGATCTGGATAGAGTGGGTTGGACAAGCCAATATCCTGGCTCAGGGCGGCGGCACTTTGGCTGACGACAGAGGTCTTCCCGGCTTTCCAGCCAAAACGCCCCAGAGTAAGACCTTCTGCGTCATCGGCAATTTTGTTCACACGGCCCGAAATTCCATCCTGGTTGACGTCCTCAGGATCTGCCATTTCCAGTATCCGGGCTTCAGGCACCCGTGCCAACAAACCCAACCCATGAAGGCTGGGAGCCAGCCTGCCGGAAACCAGACTGGCTTCATGTAGAGGTCCAAACTCCAGGCTTGTGGCGACAACATGACCGGAGGCAAGCCGCTTCAGCTTTCCTTCAGCTCGAAGTCCCTGTATGGCGAGCGTCTGAAGCTGGGTTCCATAGACAGGATCGCCATCGCCACGTCGATTGCCAATACGTAATAGAAGCCCGTTTCCTGAAATCTTGCCATCTGACTGTTCCCTGAAACTGCCGCGCCCTCCTCGTGGGTGGCAGGCGGCACAGGCGCGGGCATTAAACAGAGGTCCGAGTCCATCGCTTGCTATTGTTGACGACGGAGCCGACGACCAGGGGCGATCAAACAGGGCCTTGCCAAGGGCAAAATCCAGTCCGTCCGCCAGGACAACGTTGCCGGGAACCAGCATTGATCCAAGAAGGAGCAGGGTTCGAATAAAATTCACGCGGGCGCAACTCTCAATATGCTCATCATACCTGTTTCCGCATGCTCGATAATGTGGCAGTGAAACATCCAGTCGCCAGGGTTGTCAGCTTTGAAGGCAACATGAATACGCTCCTTGGGCTTCAACAATACCGTGTCGGTAAAATGTTTGGGCAAGGATTTCTTGCTGGATTTGAGGTACAAAAAGGTATGGCCGTGAATATGTATGGGATGCATATGCGGCGTGGCGTTCACCAGCTCAAAGACGTAAGTCTGGTTTTGCTTCAGCTCCAGTATCGGTGCGGGTAATTTTTTATGTCCATCCCCGGGCCATGTTGTCTTGTTCATTGCCCAAAAACTCTTGTCCGACAGGCATAAACTATCGGCAAGAGCCTGCGCCAGTTCACCAGAGTCTGACCTGATCTTCGGCGACGCCTTCGCTGTTGCTGAAAATTCGATTCGTTTGAAAATTGCATGTTTTAAATCAGGTTCGGGGATGTCTGACGCCCAGAGCGGGATCGGTTCAAAATCCCCAACCCTGAGGTCTGCACCGACAGATTTGATAATCGCCAACAACACCGGCTCAGGTGCGAAATAGTCATAGATTCTGACGTCCTTTCCCGGCGGTGGCATGCGCACACACAGGTCAATCCGCATGGCTGACCCCAGGCGCCAGGTCTCAAACGGAAACGGCGCGACCGCCTGGCCATCTGTGGCGATGACCGCTGCCTCAGCACCTTCCAGTCCGATTTGATGGACCCGACTGTTGTCGACGTTCATCAGGCGCAGCCGGGTATAACCACCCGCAGGTGCTTCCAGTGTCGGTAATTTTTCCAGGTTGACACTTCTCGTACTGCCAAATGTCCCCGCCCGTGACGCCCCCTTGTCTTCCGAGAATTTTGTGAAGCCTGCATCTTCGCCGAGATGCCAATCCTTGATGACGCACATCAGGTCCGCATCATAAGGCCGGGTTTCATCACCTGTAACCACCAGCGCCCCGGCAAGACCCCGGCCCAGTTGAGCAGCCGTATTACAATGGGAGTGAAAGGGGAACAGGCCGGCATCAGGTACAACAAAATCATAAACGTGGCTTTGGCCAGGATCTACCGGTTGCTGGGTTACATAAGGCACACCATCCATGTCATTGGGCAGGCGGATACCATGCCAGTGAACGGACGTATGTTCCGGCAAACTGTTTCTGAGCGTTGTGCGCAAACGACCGCCTTTCGGCACAGTGATGACCGGCAGCAAGTCGTCGTGATATGTCCAGAGAGGTAGCTCCTTCGTTCCAAACAATCGGGTCGGGCGTACCTTCGCATGCAAGTCGAATTCCACTTTGGTCGATTGAACAAGCGGATTTGGTCTGGAGGGTGGCCGGGGACGTTTTGTGCTCAGGCGGGGGCCGGCAACCAGACCCGCATATGGCGCCAGTGACCCGAGCGCTACGAGGCTTGCCCCGATACCCAGAATTTTACGACGAGACGGCATGGCGATAACCACATGACCAGGAAGGAGGACAGCAAACGATAATCATAATTTACACTTTTCCTTATTCCGCGCCGCTCTAATCGTAATTGCCAATATCACTCACCGGCAACAACGATAAAAACTGATACCAATAGCTGTCACTTCACGCTGTTTGGGTTGTCCAGGCTGTCCGAACCTTCAACATTGATATTCAGCTCCAGCGCTGTGACCAGCTTTTCCATGCTGCGGGTCTGGCGTACCAGGCCATCAACAACATCTTGTATGATCTTGTTCCCGACCTGATTGTCTTCACCGATCATTTGGTCATAGGCCATCTCGCCACTGTCTGCCATGTCCTTCATCACCTGCATTTTGGCGAGTGTATGGCTAAGGGATTTGTCCAGTTCAGATTTGCGTGCAGGTGCCACGGACGCAGCGACGTCCGCAAGAGATGCGCCACTGACAACACTGCCATCAACACGGCGATAATATCCATTGAACAGCGATATCATGCCGACTTGATCGTTGTAGTGAGAATTGTGCGTATTATCCGAAAAACAATCATGTTCTTCTTCCGGATCATGAAGAATCAGGCCAAGCTTGAGACGTTCTCCTGCAAGCTCCCCATAAGACAGACTGCCAAGTCCAGTCATAATCCGGCTATATGCCTTTTTCGCATTCTCGGCCATGATGTCTTGCCGCGCTTCTCCTCCAGGTGCCCATGCGGCAACAATTTCTTTCAAATCATCTACCAAAAGGTCTGTTGCAGCGGCAAGGAATGCACCCCTTCGATCACAGTTGCCACCGGTGCAATTTTGCATATCAAAATCGGTTGCTGGTCGATTACCGGCGCCGGCATCCGTGCCGTTCAAATCCTGCCCCCAAAGCAAGAACTCAATCGCGTGATAACCGGTTGCAACATTGGCCTCAACTTCCTGGGCTTCATGCAATGCCCCGGAAAGCAATTCCTTTGTTATATGGGTGGCGTCGATTACCTTCGGGCCGATACGTATCTTTCTGTTGGCGATGACATTCAATGTGTATGCCGGATTAGCGTCCGATGACGTGCCATAGGATGGATCAACATAATCGATTAGCCCTTCATCAAGGGGCCATGAGTTAACTTGTCCTTCCCAGGCGTCAACAACAGGATTGCCAAATCTCACCCCTTCCGTTTGCTGATAGGGCGCACGCGCCGATATCCATGCATCGCGGGCCGCTTTCAGATGCGCGTCCGTGGGGCTTGCCAGCAAGCGACTGACTGCAGTGCTCAAATCTTCCGCCGTCAACAGGGCGTCACTGTACATCGCATGAGCAATATCAGCGTAAGTTTTAACAACATCCACGGAATTTATTTTGGCGGCAGAAGCCGGGTTCGTGGCAACAAGGCCCAGACCAAGCACAGCCGCCAACCCGGTCATTGAAAGTAGCTTGCTAATTTTCATTATTTTGTCTTCTCATCTGTCAGATATTGCGATTGATAATGATTCGCATATAGAAAATAATGTAGTTTTGGCCATTTATCAATAGCGAACTGATATACCCTGGTGTGATCCTCTGAAACAGAATTCCTAATCTCCATCGACCCATTCAAATCCCGTAACCACATTCAGAGCGGCAATAGTTTGATGGCTCATAAGATCTTGCAGGTTGCGGATCAGTTTTGCCAGGTAGATCAATTGTTCACGATCATCGCGGCTGATCGCTGCCTCTGAAATTGAGACACCAATTTCCTGTGCCACTTCCAGCGACCTTTCCAGGTTTGATTTGATGTTGGCATCGATCCACTTTTTGTCTTCCGGGAGAGCGGCACCCAGTTTTGATTTCAGATACAGGTCCTGTACAGCTTGCAAATTGACCACAATTGACTGCATTCCCAAATTGCTAAGCCGCCACTGCGCACGTTTTGGTTTCGCTTTTTGAGCGCTGGTGCCAAGCGGTAATGCTAATTTGCGGTCATGAACAAATTCCAGGGCAACGGAAAACGAAGACAGGAAAAGTGCCGCAACGGCGTTGCTGTCGAGAAAGTGCGGATTGTGAAATCCAGGTGTTACAAGATATTCGGCATATGAAGGGGGGGTGGCCCATTCATCGAGCACACGTTGCCCCTGGTCACTGACACTGGCAGCGATGGCGGCACCATACCCACAGGTAAAGCCTCGCTTGTTCGTTGCAAGTGCCAATGTGCTTGATTGCGTGTCGTATAAAACGCGCTCCAAGGCCGTGAGGTCCTGCAGGGCTACACTTTTTTTCTTCAGCGTTTCGATATTCAGGGCGCGAGGATCTTTTTTCTGCATCAGCCGACGATACTGGCGTTCTCCTATGCCCTTTACGTCGGGCCAAAAGGAAATGTGCTCCATGCGAGCCAGATTGAGGACCGGACCAAACCGGACAATCTCAGCCCTGGACCATGCAAGGATTGTATCCCTGAAAGCAGAACGAGCCACAGTCAGCTGTTCTTCGGACGGTGTCCGGCACAATGTTGCAATTTCCCGTGTCAGTACACGGGTCGTGGTAACAAATTGCCTGTATGTCGGCACATAAAATTCGTGGATCGCATTGTGAATAACATCTGGGTGCTTGAATTCGGGAGGCTTTTCCTGCGCCTTCACTGCCCCGGAAGCCATCCAGCAAAGAACCAGCACATGGACAAAAAGCGATCTCATTATCAATCTATGCATTTTCATCATACCAAAATTGGAGCACCCAGAGTGCATCAAAACCTTCTGACAAAGAGTATTCACTCATATCCCAAGTCAATGCGCTTAACAGGCGCCAATGTAGCCGAGAGGCATAGCTCTCGCAATTAACGCGGGGACCGCCAGGCCAGGTGTTTACATCCAGTTGTGAGACGGGACCGGAGCCTGGATAGGGTGTTTAGGTCCGTGTAACGTGATTCAATTAAGTGACAGATTTTGTTGCGTAAAACTCTGGTGATTTGATTGCAGGTGCATTTCGAATTGAGGAGCAAACCCAATCAACCTTTAAGCTTCCAGATTTTGCAAACGTTCTGTCAGCAACTCAAAAAATCCGTCTGCATCCACGTCACGCAGGACCAGGGCATTTTTGGGCCTGTCTGTAACGCCCCACCAATCGACAACAGTGGCGCCACGTGTCAGTTCTGATTTTGTTTCGATCTCAACATTACATTCCCGACCGGAAAAAAGTTCCGGTTTCAGCAGCCAGGCGATTGTTGTTGGATCATGAAGAGGGCCACCGTCGGTGCCATATTTTTCTTCGTCAAAGCGTTCAAAGAACAGCAACATTTCGGTCATGGCCCGGGCGGCGCGGTTATCGATTTTCCGGATGCGATCGATTCTGGTTTTTGTCGTCAAAACCTTATGTGTAACATCCAGTGGCATCATCACAATGGGGGCGCCACAGGCAAAAACCAGGGCGGCCGCTTCCGGGTCGACATAGATGTTGAATTCGGCGGACGGGGTCACATTTCCCTGTTCGAAATAACCGCCGCCCATCAATACCAATTGTTTGATGCGACCGGCGATGGCAGGCTCCTTCTGCAGCGCCAGAGCAATGTTGGTCAGGGGGCCTATGGGGCACACTGATACTGTGCCAGCGGGTTCAGACATCAATGTTTCGACGATAAAATCAACGGCGTGTTTTTCCTGCAGCGGGAAAGAAGGTTCGAACAATTCAGGACCATTTAGTCCGGTTTTGCCGTGCACATGTTCCGCAGTGACCAGTTGCCGGCCCAGGGGCCTGTCGGCACCTGCATAAACCTTGATATCCGTTCGACCCGACATTTCACAGACAATGCGTGCGTTTCGCGCGGTCAGTTCAAGCGGCACATTTCCCGCGACGGCCGTTATGCCCAGGAGTTCTATTTCCGGACTGCCCAGTGCCAACATGATCGCAGCTGCGTCATCCTGCCCCGGATCCGTATCGATAATGATCTTCAACTCAGCCACCCCCCTGGAACCCGCCCCGGTTCCACCATATTGTTAACCCGTAATTCCTGCAGGTTGTCAGGCCTCGTAGTGATCAATGATTTGATGCAAGGTCTTTTTGATTTGCGTGGCACGCGATTTGCCGAGGCTATCAATAATATTCTGATCTGATCCCCAGGCTGACGATTTCAGCTCCCGGATCAACTCTTTTCCTGCAACGCTCAAAGTAACATGGACGCGACGACGATCATGTTCGTCCTGACGCGTGTTGACAAGTCCGTCCTTGCGCGCCGCTTCCACCAGACGCGTTACAGAGGGCTGTTTCAACATCAACTCATTAGTCAGGTCCGTAATTGAACATGGCTCGTTTTCTGAAAGCCACGCCAGCATACGCCAGCAACTGACTGAAATGTCGTTCAACTTGAGAGTGTCGTGGAATTGCTTCGTGACCAGATAGCTTGCTCTTTGCAACAAGTAAGGTAGCAAGTCGTTGAGTAGTTTTTCCGTCATCTTCATTTGCCCATATTCGCCAGAAACTTTATTCGGAACTACAGAACTACTCATACAAATCATACAACCTTTCATACAGTAATGAGGAGGCAAGGCAAAGTTTTCAGCCGCGATGAATTGTCACATTAGATTTATGACAACGGTCTGGTTATCCGGGGCGACCAGTGATAACCCGGTAGTTATCGGGCAGAGGACTGTCCTGTTTGAAAAGGTCCGTATATTTAAGTGCCGCATTGGCATGTTCACGCATCAAACCTTCGGCGCGGCTACCCTGGCCTGATTCCGCTGCTTCAACGATCAGGTGATGCTGCATATGGGCAAAATGCAGTCGCTTGAATTCCTGTGCCAGATGGGCCTGGTCAATTGTTATTGAATTTGCCGATGCCAGCGGCAAGGCGTCATTGCGGGCCAGAGCGACTGTTATGGCAGAGTTTGCACCCGCGGCTACGATGATCCCGTGAAAACGCATATTCATGGCGTG
>Ga0233443_1001568_pt1 | contig 19574 bp, 17 predicted proteins | sample SI_123_September_2_FD_182784 | JGI IMG/M metagenome (GOLD analysis project Ga0233443, IMG submission 182784) | Seawater microbial communities from Saanich Inlet, British Columbia, Canada - SI_123_September2016_200_MG | ecosystem: Environmental > Aquatic > Marine > Inlet | place: Canada: British... | reverse complement strand
GGATCACTTTGAAAAGTAGGTGGTCAAATTAAGATTTATGATCTTTGCTGTTCAAAATTTAGTTCAAAAATGAAAGCAAAACCAGATCCTTACAAAACTTTACTACAAGCATTTTTACCAGAAGAGATTTTCGATTATTTCGAGATAGTGCGTATTGATAGCCATAATGATTCATTTGATGTTCATTTAGATGAGCTAAATTTAATACCAAAGGAATACGAGAAAGATATTTTAATATCTAAGGGTTTTCATGATTCGGTGTGTATTCAGGACTTTCCAATAAGAAAAAAGGCAGTATACCTACATGTTCGACGCAGAAAATGGTATGATAAAACAGCCAATAAGATTGTTAGCAATAGCTGGGATTTAACAACAAAAGGGACGCGTTACACAAAGGATTTCGCGACTTTTTTAAAAGGAATATTTGGACAAGTACCCAATAAGCAGTCGTAGCCTTGAAAAACATTATGGTATAGATGGTGACCAGTTAGGGCAGCAATACAAAGAGCATTTAAGCGGCTATTACAAGTGGCAACAATGGACTCACGCCGACCAATGGATTTTATTCCCATACAATATTGGCAAGTACCTGAGTATCGACGAAACGGCATTGTCAAATGGAGAACTATATACTATTATCACCAACAAAAAAGCAAAAGGCAAGAAAGGAGCTCTAGTGGCAATGATCAACGGAACGAGCTCAGAAAAGGTTATTGACGTGCTGATGAAGATACCTGAATCAAAAAGAAAGATCGTCAAAGAAGTAACACTGGATATGGCCGGATCAATGAATAAGATCGTGCAGCATAGTTTTCCTAAAGCGAAAAAGGTTATTGATCGTTTTCATGTACAGAAGCTTGCTTATGATGCATTGCAAGAAATACGAATAAAGCACCGTTGGGAAGCAATAGACCAAGAAGCCGAAGCCATGAGAACCGCTAGGTGTACTCACACCAAATATGAACCAACTCTGTTTGCCAATGGCGACTCTATTAAGCAACTCCTGGCAAGAAGCAGGTACTTATTGTTTAAGTCAATTGAAAAATGGACAGATAAACAGGCTGAAAGAGCTCGGATCTTATTTTCTCAATATCCAGATATTAAAGAAGCCTATTCGCTAACTCATTCGCTAAGAATGATCTTTACGAAAAACAACAACAAAAGTATTGCTTATACCAAATTGGCACAATGGTATAATAAAGTTGAGAATGCAGGTTTTAAATCTTTTGGTTCAATTATGAATACAATCCGCGAACATTATATTGGTATACTAAACTACTTTGATAACAGAAGCACCAATGCATCAGCTGAATCTTTTAATGCAAAACTTAAAGCTTTTAGAGCAACCCTGAGAGGTGTAAATGATATTAAATTCTTTCTTTTCAGAGTTTCTAAAATATGGGCTTAAAAATGTAAATCCACCGGAAATGTCAAGTGATCCGTTAGGACTATACGCGCAGTCAGCACGTATACTGATAAAGTATATATGACAGGTGAGAGTATGGATAATCAGTTAATCACAATGCCAATTGTGGCTTATGATCTCAATAATCCACAAACCGCAACATACAGTAGCGGAGGAGATGCCTTTGTTGCGGGTTTTGATAATACTAATTCGGTTATTTTTTCGCAGCACATAGGTGGTAGCTCAAAGGAAATTGGTTTTGACATAGATGTTAATAATAGCACTATTGTAATTTCAGGAACAACTTTTAGTAGTAATACATCTTTTCTATTAAAGGATTATTCTTCAAGTAACAACGATTTCTTCCAAGATGATTATGGTGGTAATGGCGATGCGTTTATTACCAGGATGTCAAGACCACCCTATTCAAGTTATGGTTGGATACATTGGTCAACCTATTTTGGTGCTGAAAAATTAGATAATTCTTTTTCTGTTAATTTAAAAGATGATGGAGGTGTTGTTCTGTTTGGGACAACCGAAAGTAGGGAAACAGGGAATTATTCCACTATCCCATTTCCTATAACAAATCCGACAAATACATATATTGTCTCTAATCTCACTACTTCCACAACTGGCCCATTGGCCCCGGATACATACGTTGCTAGTTTTGATGCCTATTGCAATCATTACTGGACTACCTATTTTGGATCAGAAGCAGATGATTTGGGATATTGTAGTGAAATAATGATTGATAACTATGGGGAGGAGTTTCTGTATATTGGAGGTGCTTCAGCGTATGTAAATTCTTACTTACCTATTTGGAATGGACTACCAACGGTTGTTGATCCGGCAGGATCGCTTAATACAAGTCTTAATAGAAAATATATCAATGCAAATTTGGCTACTACATCAATTATGACATGGGATGGGTTTATTGCCAGATTTGATTTATCAACTATTAATGTTGGAATTGATAACCAAGTTAACGAAAGTCTTGCACTTACTGTTTATCCAATACCTGCTTCAACTAATATTACAATAGAGCTTGATAATGAAACATTTAACAAAATAAAGATTTACAATAGTTTGGGGGCGCTAATAAAAAGTATTACTTTGCACAATACACACCAAACACATATTGACATTGCTGATCTAGATCAAGGTGTATATTATCTTATGCTAAGTGCGAAGAACGATCGGATATATACATCTATATTTATTAAAACCGAATAACTATGAATGATTTAAAGATTCTCTTAATTCTCCTTTTTGTATGCGTTGTGGCATCCACGAGCGCACAATGGAACGTTACCATGATATCTTATGATTATTATTTTGAAGAAGTATTGTTCCTGAATGAGGAAGTTGGTTTTATTGCAGGTGGAGAGCTAAATAATAATAGTAATTGGTTTGATTGCTGCGGAGTAATCTTACGAACCTTAGACGATGGCCTCACCTGGGATACAACATTACTTGAGACTGTGGTTAGATCTATCCAATTTATTGATAACGACACTGGCTTTGCTACATCTAATCAATTATTATTCTACAAAACAACAGATGGTGGTGACAATTGGGAAACGATTGTAGTGAGTTATCCAGAACCTGGAATTTTCTCGGATAATTATTTCACATCTGTTCATTTTAAAAATTCACAGGAAGGATATATGTGCGGGCATACCGGTATGAGTAATGATGTGTCGGCATACCACACAACAGATGGAGGCTACACATGGGAGCCCAAGGTACATTTATTCAATTCAGCCAATCAGTGGCTCACAAGTGCTCAACTTAGTTTTCCTACACCTACAACTGGTTATGTTGGAAATTTGTATAAAACAGTTGATGGAGGCAATACCTGGTATGACAATGATAGTATGCTAACGTCAGTTCCTCCCGGAATGTCTGCCCACCAGTGCACTGATTTTTTTGATGACAACTATGGCTTTATAGGTAGCAGCTATATAACTGGGAATCCACAAGACTTTAAAGATGCATGTTTAGGAGTAACTTACGATGGCGGTATTAATTGGAATTATCATTTGTTTTCAGAATTAAATAGAATCTACGATGTTGAAATAGTGGATGCAACAACCACTTATGCAGCAGCCTGGATAGGCGAGCCAGGTGCCAATACCTCTCCGTTTATTGCATCATTAGATGCAGGCAATACGTGGTATTATCAGTCTTATACACCTGATAGCCTTTGGGTTTTACCTTATCAAATTCATAGCGTTGATGATAAAGTTGCATATGCCGTTGGGGCTACAGGTGGACTTTGGGGCATTGGAGGTGAGTATGTAGTAGCTGGTGTTGTACTAAAAACAGAAAACTCTGGAGGTGAGCTTTTGTCAATGCATGAAACTGGTGAGAGGAGATTGTCAAAGGAATCGTTTATTAATATCTTCCCAAATCCTGCCAAGTCATCTATCAATATCGAATGTGATTTTACAATGGAAAGGGTTGAGATATTTAATATCTCAGGAAAGAAAGTACAACAATTAGGTATTACAGATGGTAAACTTAATGTTGATATTTCTGCATTCCCAACGGGAAGCTATTTTGTTAGATTTAGCGGAAGAGATAATATTGAATTTGGCCGTTTTATTAAGTTGTAACAATGAAAATTCTAAAGATACCTCTTGTTTTTCTACTTGTATTTAATGTTGCTATAGTAAAAGCCCAATGGAATGTTACAATGATTTCCTATGACTTTTATTTCAAGGAAGTATTATTCCTTAATGATGAAGTTGGATTTATTGCTGGTGGAGAGTATAACAATAACGGTAGCTGGTTTGATTGCTGTGGCGCAATTCTAAGAACTCTTGACGGGGGCAATACCTGGGATACTACACTTCTGGAGACAACTATTCGTTCAATTCACTTTATCGATAACGACACGGGCTTTGCCGCATCTAACCAATTATTATTCTACAAAACAACAGATGGTGGTGACAATTGGGAAACTATTGTTGTGAGTTACCCGGAGCCTGGAATTTTCTCGGATAATTATTTTACATCTGTTCATTTTAAAAATTCACAGGAAGGATATATGTGTGGACATACTGGTATGAGTAATGATGTATCAGCTTTTCGTACAACGGATGGGGGCTATACCTGGGAGCCCAGGGTACATCTGTTTAATTCAGCTAATCAGTGGCTCACAAGAGCTCAAATTAGTTTTCCTACACCTACAACTGGTTATGTTGGAAATTTATATAAAACAGTCGATGGAGGCAATACATGGTATGACAATGATAGTATGCTAACGGCAGTTCCTCCCGGTATGTCTGCTCATCAGTGCACTGATTTTTTTAATGCGAACTATGGATATATTGGAAGTAGGTACAATACTGGGATACCGCAAGACTTTAAAGATGCATGTTTAGGAGTAACTTACGATGGCGGAATTAATTGGAATTATCATTTGTTTTCAGAATTAAATAGAATTTACGATATTGAAATAGTGGATGCAACAACAACTTACGCAGCAGCCTGGATAGGCGAGCCAGGTGACAATACCTCTCCATTTATTGCATCATTAGATGCCGGCAATACGTGGTATTATCAGTCTTATGCACCTGATAGTTTAACTCCTAGTATTTATCAAATTCATAGCATTGATGACAAGGTTGCTTATGCCGTTGGAGCTGTAGGTGGATTCTGGGGCATTGGAGGTGAGGTTGTAATGGCTGGGGTTGTGTTAAAAACAGAAAACTCTGGAGGTGAGCTTTTGTCAATGCATGAAACTGGTGAGAGGAGATTGTCAAAGGAATCGTTTATTAATATCTTCCCAAATCCTGCCAAGTCATCAATTAATATTGAATGCAATATTGCCATGGAGAATATTGAGATATTAAATATCTCCGGGTATAGGATACAACAGTTAAGCGTTACCAACGGAAAAATTAACGTGAACATTTCTACGCTCTCAAAGGGTACTTATTTTGTGAAAGTATCTGGAAAAGAAAAGGTCATATTTGATCGTTTTATTAAACTATAACAATGTTGAATTCAAAGATTTTATTAATATTCTTCTTCGTTTGTATTGTTACACAGGCAAGCGCCCAATGGAATGTCACACTTCTTTCTGACGACATAGCTTTCTCTGATGTATTATTCTTTAACGAAGATACTGGATTCATTGGAGGTAGCTACAGATATGAAACAAACACAGCTTATGACTGTTGTGGTGCCATAATAAGAACACATGATGGTGGCATTAACTGGGACACTACGTCCTTGGCAACCAGAATACGTGCAATCTGTTTTATCGATAAGGACACAGGCTTTGCTGCATCTAATCATGTTTTGTTTTATAAAACCGTTGATGGTGGCGATAGCTGGCAAACTGTCACGATGCAGTCAAATGAACCCGGAGTTTTTACTGAACATAGGTTTACATCGGTTTATTTTAAAAACTCCTTAGAAGGTTATATGAGTGGGCATACTGGAAGTGGCAGCCAAAACGTTTTTAGAACCTTTGATGGTGGACAGACATGGGAATCTAAGATTATGCTTGCCAATACAGCCAATGCATGGCTTATGTGGGCACAAGCAAGCTTCCCAACACAAACGACCGGGTATATCGGAAATCTTTTTAAAACAGTAGATGGTGGTGTAAATTGGTATAATAATGATAGTACCCAAACAAATCCAGCACCGGGACTTTCACATGTACAGTGTACAGATTTTTATAATGACAAATATGGTTGTATCGGTGGTCGTTACGTTGTAGGCTTAATAGATGATTACAGAGATGCTTGTATTGGAGTAACTTACAATGGGGGCATCAACTGGAATTACCATTATTTTTCCCAAATGGATAGGATCTGGGAAATTGAAATTGCCAGTGAACATATAATCCATGCTGCAGCATGGCCCGGTAATGAGATACCAGGCACCAATACTTCGACATTCATTACGTCATTTGATTCCGGAAATACCTGGCATTATCAAGCATATTCACCTGATACTTTTTTGCATCTCGTTCTTAATCACATTAATAGTATAAGTGAAAATGTTTCCTTTGCTGTTGGTGGAGTTTCGGGTTATTGGGGCGAAGCTGGTGAAATTGAAGCTAAGGGGGTGCTCTTAAAAACTGAGAATGCAGGTGGCGAATTGCTTTCTATTGTTGAGAGTTCTAATAGTCCATCTCAATCAGAAGATCAATTTCTACATATCTTTCCAAATCCTGCGAGTTCGTCTATTAATATTAAATGCAATATTACCATTGAGAAGGCAGAGCTGTTTGATATTTCAGGAAAGAAAGTACAGCAACAAGGCATTACTGATGGGAGTCTTAATGTTAATGTTTCTTCACTTTCAAAGGGAACGTACTTTGTAAAACTCAGCGGAAAAGAAAAGGTCGTATTTGATCGTTTTATTAAACTATAATAAAAGAGGGGCTGCTTTAATTAGCGTCCCCTCATTTTAAAACTATTAAATTATGAGACTATATTTCAACTATATAATTTGTGCTATTTTATCATTGGCTTTTTCGATGTCAGCTTTGGGTCAAAAGGGATATTCCTTAAAAAGAATAGGCAGCCGAACGGCAGGGGATATAAGTCTGGTTACTGCTAATTATCCCGCCATGGCCTTAATAAATGGCGTATATCATAACGATGGTTATTATAGTACAAGAGCTGAAAATCAGATAACACCCATTGCCCTTTCCGGAAAGATTATTAACAATGGTCTGGCGAATCAAACAAATATCAGGTTTTTTGGGCAAGCGAACGACCAGGCAGGAAATGTTGTTTACAGTAAGGCGGATTCGATTGCGGAATTGTTGATTGGAGTTGATACTCTTTTGACAATTCAAGAATATTTTATGCCCAACGGAATAGGCGATTTTACGGTTTCAATGTGGTGCGACCAGGCAGAAGGAGATACTTTTCCGGCAGATAATTATGCAGATGATGTGATTGTCAATATTAACAATAATCATGTGATTGCTCGTCATAATGACTATAACGACAAGTTTGATCCTTCGGTGTTTGGCATGGCTGATGGTTCATTTGTTGGTATCAATTTTTACGTAGCTCAATACGATGAAGTTTCTACTGTTTCTGTTTTTATTGATTCACTATCGCCTTCTGGTGCATTGTTAATTGCCTACTTATATCAAGATGATGCTGGAACATTAATTTATAAAGCAATGTCTGATGCTTACGTAATTCAGCAATCAGATGTTGGAAATTGGGTACATTTGGAGCTACTTACAATAGACCCTACTGATGATGACCTGGAGAATGAAACCAGATATCTTGCAGGAATTGAGATGTACTCTAATGCAGCTGGTTTGATTTTAGGCAGTGACAGCCAAGGAATGCACGATTATGATATTGAAATAACAGCCTCTTCCTTGGGAATTCCTATAGCTATTGAACAAATACCTATGATAGAGATTCACTTGGATGGATATGTTCAGAATTTGCTGGAATCTGAAGAATTAACTACAGTGTTGTTCCCAAATCCTTCAAGTTCGTCCATTAATATTGAGTGCGACATTACAATGGAGAAGGTAGAGCTGTTTGATATTTCAGGAAAGAAAGTTCATCAACTAGGCATTACAAGTGGAAGTCTTAATGTTAATGTTTCTTCACTTCCAAAGGGAACGTACTTTGTAAAACTTAGTGGAAAGGATGAGATTGTATTCGATCGATTTATAAAAATTTAACACCGTAAAATAGAATTACTGATTGTGACTATTTTATTGTTAGATGGTCATAATCGGTTTTGAATGTACAATAAGCGGTTGCAATTTTCACCTGTTAAAAGTCACCCTCTTCACGGATCACAACCATCATTATGGATTAAGGACTAGATTTTGTTTTAGTAATGTTTTAGATAAAACAAATCAGGCAGCTACATTTAATTGTAACTGCCTGGTTTTCTCAGTAGCGGGGACAAGACTCGAACTTGCGACCTTTGGGTTATGAGCCCAACGAGCTACCAACTGCTCCACCCCGCAATATTGCGAGTGCAAAGATAGAATATAAAACCAGTTTTCCCAAATGAAAAATTAACTTTATCTCTTACCTCACTTAAATCACCTGAATAACAATGAATAGATTAGGTCAATTCTTTTATCTTTGCGAGACAAATCACATTATTAATGGCAAAAAAGAACAAAGAAAGAGAAGAGGAAAGGAATCTTTTTACCAGATATCTGTTGAAAGTACAACAGGAATCCAATTTTGAAGAAGTCTCAAGCTTTAAATTTACTCCCTTCTTTGCTATATCTTTGGTTAGCAGTATTTTGCTAATTGTGATTGTAACGGTTAGCCTTCTGATTGCCCTTACCCCGGTTCGGGAATTAATCCCCGGATATCCGGATGGAAAGCTTCGCCGACAAATTGAAAATAACCTGATGATGGTCGATTCTCTGGAAGAAGAGCTGGAAATCAGAGACCAGTATTTTAATACCATTCAGAGTATTCTCACCGGTAGGGATATTGAACACATGGAGACCATCCAGGACAATGATTCAAGCTACGAAGACATCGACTTTTCAATTTCACGTGAAGATTCCTTACTAAGAGAGAAAGTTGCGAGAGAAGAGCAGTTCAGCTTATTGACTGTGACTGATCCGGGACAGAATTTTGATCTTGGCTTGCTGCACTTTTTCCCTCCGGTAAAGGGAGTCGTAACTTCCTCTTTCGATGCAAACAAGAATCATTTCGGAACTGATATAGTTGCTCCACCTAATCAGGCTGTTTCAGCAGTGCTGGATGGTACGGTCATCTCATCCACATGGTCGCTTGAGTTTGGATATGTAATCCAGATTCAGCATGACAATAATCTTATTTCCGCATATAAACACAATTCAGAGTTGCTGAAGTCCACAGGAAGCCGCGTAAAAGCAGGAGAGGCCATTGCCATTATTGGGAATTCTGGTGAACTTACCACAGGTCCACACCTGCATTTTGAATTGTGGTACAATGGAGCACCTTTAAATCCGCAGGAGTATATAATCTTCTAAACCAACCCAATCCATAGAGCGTATGAAGAAAAGAGTGGCAATATTGGGTTCAACCGGATCAATCGGTATACAAGCCCTGCAGGTGATGGAGGCCAATCCGGATGAATTTGAGGTAGAGGTTCTCACAGCTTTCAATAATTCAGATTTACTTATCAGCCAGGCAAAAAAACATAAGCCCAATAGTATTGTAATTGGTGATGAATCGGATTACCAAAAAGTTTTCGATGCGCTGGAAAGTGATTTTATTAAGGTGTTTGCCGGGGAAAAGTCCATTGCTGAAATTGTTGAATTGGATTCAATTGACATAGTTTTAACGGCCATCGTTGGTTATGCTGGTTTATTGCCAACCATAAATGCCATTAAGGCAGGTAAAAGAATTGCACTGGCCAATAAAGAAACCCTCGTGGTTGCAGGAGAGTTGGTTACTAAACTTGCGTTGGAACACCGGGCATCGATTATTCCTGTTGATTCCGAGCATTCAGCTATTTTTCAATGTTTAACAGGTGAGGATCAAAATCCCATTGAGAAGATTATACTAACGGCTTCAGGTGGCCCTTTCCGCGGAAAGAATCATGATTTTCTTTCAAAGGTTACCTATAAAGAGGCCTTGAAACATCCCAACTGGGACATGGGTGATAAAATTACAATTGATTCTGCAACAATGATGAACAAGGGGCTGGAGGTAATAGAAGCAAAGTGGTTGTTTGCGCTCAGGCCTGAACAAATAGAGGTAGTTGTCCACCAGCAATCTATTATTCATTCCTTGGTTCAGTTTCAGGATGGTTCCATAAAGGCGCAGATGGGACTGCCTGATATGAAGCTGCCAATTCAGTTTGCCCTAAGTTTTCCACGGCGGTTGAAATCTGAATTTGAACGTTTTGATTTCCTGCAATATCCTTGTCTTAATTTTGAGAAACCTGATACGGCTATTTTCCGGAATCTTGACCTTGCCTATGAAGCTATGAGAGCAGGAGGTAACATGCCATGTATCTTAAATGCTGCCAACGAAGAGGTAGTGAAGGCATTTCTGAATAACAGGATTGGTTTTATGAGAATGGCTGATGTAATAGAAACGGTAATGCAAAAGGCAAGTTTTTGTAAACAACCTGGATATGAAGATTATGTGGCAACAAATGAGGAGTCAAGAATTGTCGCAAAGGAACTTATTTCAAATTAATTTGTTCAGAGCAATGATTGTGAAGGATGGACGTTAAATGTGTTTTTATAGTTAGATTAATAAGTGTTTCTTTGCAAACTATTTTTTTTTTGAAAAGCTGATATAATGGGAATTTTAACACAGATAGTAGGACTGATTCTCAGTCTGTCAATATTAGTTGTACTGCATGAATTTGGACATTTTCTTTTTGCGCGGGTGTTTAAAACAAGGGTTGAGAAATTTTATCTTTTTTTCAATCCGTGGTTTGAACTCTTCAAGTTTAAGAAAGGAGATACCGAATATGGTGTAGGATGGCTCCCTCTTGGAGGATATGTGAAAATATCCGGAATGATTGATGAGTCCATGGATAAGGAACAGTTAAGTCAACCTCCGCAGCCGTGGGAATTCAGAAGCAAACCCAGTTGGCAGCGACTTTTGATTATGGTCGGTGGTGTGTTGGTGAACTTCATTCTTGCGCTGGTAATTTATGCGTTTATTCTGTTTACATGGGGCAAACAATATCTGTCTGCAGAGAATGTTAAGTATGGTTACGATTTCCATGAGATTATGAAGGATGTCGGATTTCAGGATGGAGATAAAATTCTGAAGGTTGATACATTCTCGGTTAATAACTACAAGGATATTACAGCACTGCTTTTACTTGAAGATCCAGGTTCCGTGTTAATTGAGAGAGACGGACAGCAAATGTCCGTGCCAATCCCTGCGGATTTTGAGAAACAGGTGATCAAAGATGAAATTCGGGAGTTGTTTACACTTCGGGTTCCTTTCGTAATTGACAGTATTAATCCTGACAGTCCAGCTGAGATAGCCGGATTCCGAAAGGAGGATCAGATCATATCAATCGATGGTATTGCAACTGCTTACTACACCAATTTCAATAATGAAAAATTAAACTACAAGGGCAAAAATGTTTTGATTACTGTTGAAAGAGGCAATTCCATTGTTGAGTTAAACACAACATTCGCTGAAGATGGTGTGCTTGGTGTGTGGAATAAGGGATTGGACTATCACTTTAATATATCCACCTTTGAATATACATTTATGCAGGCAATTCCTGCTGGCATACAAATGGGAGTTGATAAACTGGTATTCTATGTGAAGCAAATGAAACTTGTTTTCACAAAAGAGGGCGCAAGTCAGCTGGGTGGATTTGGTGCCATTGGCGGATTATTTCCCAAGACCTGGGATTGGATGGTATTTTGGAATATGACAGCTTTCATCTCTCTTGTGCTGGCTTTTATGAATATTTTGCCAATTCCTGCTCTGGATGGAGGCCATGTTGCTTTCTTACTCTATGAAATGGTAACCGGCAGAAAACCGGGTGATAAGTTTTTAGAGTACGCTCAGATTGTTGGAATGGTGATTTTGCTTTCGCTACTTCTCTTTGCCAATGGAAATGATATTTATCGAAACTTTTTCAAATAATACTAAATTAGGGCCTTATGTTCAAATCAATGACAGGATTTGGGAAAACAGTTTGTGAACTGGACACCAAAAAAATTACCATAGAAGTAAAGTCCTTAAATAGTAAAAACCTTGACATCAATGCCAGAATCCCGGGTTTGTACCGCGAGAAGGAAATGCAAATCAGAAATGAGATTGCCAAAATGCTTGTGCGCGGAAAAGTTGACTTCATGATGTATGCAGAGACTACCTCTGTTACTACTAATAGCAGAATTAATAAACCAATTGTCCTGGAGTATTTCCGTCAGTTAAAGGAAATTAACGATGAACTTGGACTCAGCACTGAAGCAGATCTCATGCAATCTATTTTACGATTACCTGAAACTCTGGACGTGGAGAGGGAAGAACTGGATGCAGAGGAATGGAAGGTGATTATGAAGAGTATTATGTCAGCACTTTCAGACCTGGATCGTTTTCGTCAGCAGGAAGGAGAAGCGCTCAATAGCGACATACTGAATCGTGTGGATGCGATAAAAGGTCTTATTCCGGAAGTGGAAAAATTTGAGGAAGAGAGAATCGCTAAAGTGAAAGACCGAATCAATGAAGGACTCACCGGGCTTGGAAACGATTCGGGATTCGACAAGAACAGATTCGAACAAGAATTAATTTACTATATCGAAAAATTGGATGTTACCGAGGAAAAGGTAAGACTCTTAAATCATTGTGCCTATTTCAGGGAAGTTGCAAATCAATCCATCTCTAATGGTAAAAAGCTTGGCTTTGTAGCTCAGGAAATGGGCCGGGAAATTAATACGCTTGGCTCCAAGGCCAATCATCAGGAAATTCAACAGATTGTTGTTCAAATGAAGGATGAACTGGAGAAGATAAAAGAGCAATTGCTGAACGTCTTGTAATCAGCTTATCTGCCTTGAATCTTGGCATTACCAAACAATCATTTTTAAGACTTCACTCGGATTTATTAATAAGAAGCGGTAAATTTGTATAGTATCTAAGTATGCTATCACATTGACTTTGTTAAAATCGTATTACGAAAAGGATGTTCTGGAAGCAGGATGCGACGAGGCTGGACGCGGATGCCTGGCAGGCCCTGTTGTTGCAGCAGCTGTGATACTGCCTGATAAATTTGATCACCCATGGTTGAATGACTCCAAGCAAATCTCAGAAAAGAAAAGACGGGAACTACGTAAGATTATTGAATCAACAGCAATAACTTTTGCAGTAGGTAGTTATTCCAATGTTGAAATTGATGAGTCAAATATACTTCGCGCTTCTATTTTAAGTATGCATAGAGCCATTGATAAATTAAGTCAGATACCGGAGCACATTATTGTTGATGGAAATAAATTCCTGCCATACAAAGATGTACCGTACTTATGTATTGTAAAAGGGGATGCAAAATATAAGTCTATCGCTGCGGCATCAATTCTGGCAAAAACTTATCGTGACGAACTCATGGAAGATTACCATGAAGACTATCCTGTGTACAACTGGAAAAGGAACAAGGGCTATCCAACCAAAGAACACAGGCAGGCCATCATGGACCATGGGATTACATCACTTCATCGAAGATCTTTCAATTTATTATCGACACAACTAACCATTAATTTTCAACTATGAATGTTTACAACAATCTAACAATTAAGGAATGGGCCATGGAGGACAGGCCCAGAGAAAAATTGATCTCCAAAGGAATTCAATCACTTTCGGACGCTGAACTTTTAGCCATATTGATTGGTACAGGAACGAAAAACGAATCTGCAGTTGAACTCTCGAAAAAGGTCCTTGTCGCTTCCAAGAACAATCTTTATGAATTGGGTAAGCTATCGGTAAATGAGTTGACCATACACAACGGAATCGGAGTAGCCAAGGCCATAACAATTATTGCTGCAATGGAGCTTGGCAGAAGAAGGAAAGTGGCTGATGTACTGGAAAAAGAACAAATCACATCAAGTAACGATGTGGCAGCTTTTTTTCATCCCATCGTGGCTGATCTTCCACACGAAGAGTTTTGGGTGATGTTCCTCAATCGTGCCAACAAAATTCTCTCCTGGCAAAAGCTTAGTCAGGGTGGAATTTCCGGAACGGTTATAGATGTCCGCCTAATTATTAAACAGGCCATTAATGCTCTGGCTTCGGCAATGATTATTTGTCACAATCATCCCAGTGGTAACTTAAAACCAAGTGAAGCCGATATTGCCATTACCAAAAAAATAAAGGATGCCGGAAAAATCGTTGACATACCGCTGCTTGATCATATAATTGTTGCAGAAGGAGGGAGTTATAGTTTCGCCGATGAGGGAATAATTTAAAAATCGGTTTTGAATGAAGCTAAAGTTTTAACTTTGGAACCAGAATATTTAGTCTATGTTTAGGATAATAGTTATTGTACTAGCAGTGATGCTGTCTTTTGTAAACGTCAGCGGACAGCTTAAAATAAAGGAGAAAGCCAACATTCCCATGTTCAGTGCCTCCTTTGCGCTTCAAGTGCCACAGCAGGATTTGAAAGAAAGATTTGGAATGAACTCAAATATAGGAGGGGACTTTCTTTTTAAAACAAAGAGTGGCTGGCTGGCCGGAATTGAAGTATATTATCTTTTCGGTGATCAGGTGAAAGAAGATTCAATTCTTGATGGTTTAAGAACCGCTAATGGAGAGATTCTGAATGAATTTGGCGAGTATGCCAATGTACTTATTTACGAACGTGGATATTATCTGGGTGCTAAGCTTGGGAAACTCATTCCACTGAGCTCATCCAATCCTAATTCCGGAATTATGATCACACTTAGTGCAGGTTTTCTGGAACATAAAATCAGAATCGACAATCAGGGTAACACAGTTCCACAATTGGTGGGTGATTATAAAAAAGGTTACGATCGCCTGAGCAATGGATTCTCGATGCGTGAATTTGTTGGATATATGTATATTGGTGAAAATCAGTTCGCCAATTTTTTTGCAGGAGTGGAGTTCTATCAATCCTGGACGATGAACCGAAGGTCCATCAACTTTGATACAAAAACCACGGATAACAGAGAAAGACGCGACGACCTGATTGGATTCAGGCTGGGTTGGATCATTCCGCTTTATCGTCATATGCAAACAAACACTTATTACACCGAATAGAACGAATGACCTTTCTCTATCAATTGGCAATCAGGATTTATGGTGCCTTGCTTTGGCTGGCGTCATTTGTTCATCCCAAGGCAAAGTTGTGGATTGATGGAAGAAGAAGCCTTTTGGATAATATTCCAGCCGATTTACAGCAGGCTAAAAAGTTGGTTTGGTTTCATTGTGCATCGCTGGGTGAGTTTGAACAGGGACGACCACTGATGGAACAGATCAAAAGGAGTGATCCGGATGTATCCCTTGTGCTTACTTTTTACTCTCCTTCGGGCTATGAAATACGAAAGAATTATTCCGGTGCAGACTATGTGTGTTATTTGCCTCTGGATAGTAAAAGAAATACACGTCGTTTTATTGGGATTATCAGGCCTTCGCTGGTTATATTCGTGAAGTATGAATTTTGGTATAACTACCTGAACGAAATTACCACCCTGAACATTCCATTATATCTTGTTTCTGCTATATTCAGAGAGAATCAACCTTTCTTTAAGTGGTATGGCGGATGGTACCGAAAAATGCTTCTGAATTTCAATCATATTTTTGTTCAGGATAAAACTTCACTTGATCTACTGGATAAGATCAGCATCAAAGATGCCTCGCTGGCAGGAGATACACGTTTCGACAGGGTAGCTGCGATTGTACAGGATTCTATAAAGCTGGAGATTCTGGATCGATTTAAGGGTGAATCAAAAATACTGGTAGCCGGAAGTACATGGTTAGAGGATGAGGAGCTGCTAGCTGCATATTTTAATCAATCCGGCGACAAGTTGAAGTTTGTTATTGCCCCGCATGAGATTGATGAAGATCATTTGCAAAAGCTGGAGTCAATTCTGAAAGTGAAGCATATTAGATATTCCCGGGCAAAAGATTTGGATTTGCTAGAATTTAAAGTACTACTCATTGATAATATTGGTTATCTGTCTTCCATTTATCATTATGGAGATGCCGCTTATATTGGCGGTGCATTTAAGACCGGTTTGCATAATGTTCTGGAACCGGCGGCACATGGTGTTCCGGTTGTATTTGGCCCCGAATTCAAAAAGTTTCGCGAAGCGGTAGATCTGCTTCAATTGGGAGGAGCTTTTAGCATTACAAATCTTGCGCAATTAAGTGCTGTTTTGGATCAGTTTTTTACTGATGTAAGCTTCCTGAATCACAGTTCTGAAATAGCCCGGCAGTATGTCAAAAAAAATTGTGGAGCCACACAACGTATTGATTTAAATATCAAATCTCACTATTTAGACTAAATAAAAACAACGCAACTTTTTCATGATGTTATGACTCTCTTAACTAAAAATTAACACCAGAAGGCCCTGTGATACAGCACTGTAGGTAAATTTTGTTGAAAAGTTAATTAGACAAGAAGTGAAACAGAATGTATCTTCGCCTTGGTAAAAAAAAGAAGCTGAAAGCAAAGGTTTATAAGGGTAATCGAGCTAATTTCTTTACGATCTATAGGTTCAATATTAAATTCAAAAAACAACAGCAATATTATGTTCATTGAAGAGGCTACTGTCAATCAAAAGGAAAAGAAGGTAATATTCACAAATGAAGAGGCATTCAAAAGTGCTTTGGAGTATTTTAAAGGGGATGAACTGGCTGCAAGGGTATGGGTTAATAAATATGCATTAAAAGACTCACAGGGAAATATTTATGAGCTGAATCCTGATCAGATGCATCGACGCATTGCCAAAGAAATATTCAGGATAGAGCAGAAATATGCAAATCCTCTTAGCGAAGAAGACATTTATCAGGTATTGAAAAACTTCGAATACATTGTACCCCAGGGTGGACCGATGAGTGGAATCGGGAACAATCATCAGATTGTCTCCCTATCCAACTGCTTTGTTATCGGACATGAAAAACAGGCGGATTCTTATGGCGGTATCCTGAAAATTGATCAGGAACAAGTACAACTAATGAAACGTCGTGGAGGAGTAGGACACGATTTATCGCATATCAGGCCATCAGGTAGCCCGGTTCTGAACAGTGCGTTAACATCAACAGGGATTGTTCCGTTCATGGAGAGATATTCCAATTCTACGCGAGAAGTTGCCCAGGATGGAAGGCGAGGAGCTTTGATGTTGAGTGTTTCCATTAAACATCCTGATGCCGAATCGTTTATTGATGCAAAAATGCAATCCGGCAAAGTAACCGGTGCCAATGTATCAGTAAAAATTGATGATGAATTTATGCAATCTGTGAAGGACAATAAACCTTACACACAGAAATTCCCAATCGATTCCAATGAACCAACACATACTAAAACAATTGATTCCAATGAACTTTGGAAGAAGATTGTTCACAATGCCTGGAAATCTGCTGAGCCGGGGATCCTTTTTTGGGATACAATCATTAAGGAATCTGTTCCTGACAGCTACGCTGATTTAGGCTATGAAACCATCTCAACCAATCCGTGCGGCGAAATTCCATTATGTCCTTACGATAGTTGCAGATTACTTGCAATCAATCTGTATAGCTATGTAAACAATCCGTTTACACCCGCGGCCAAATTCGATTTCGACTTGTTTAAAAAGCATGTCCATATCGCCCAGAGAATGATGGATGATATTATCGATCTGGAGCTTGAAAAGATTGATGGAATCATTGGAAAGATTACTGCCGATCCTGAGGATCATGAGATTAAAAGAGTTGAAAGAAGATTGTGGGAGAACATTAAGGTAAAGGCAGAAGAAGGCAGAAGAACCGGTATTGGAATCACCGCCGAAGGAGATATGCTGGCTGCTCTTGGTTTAACCTACGGAAGCGATAATGCCATTGATTTCTCTGTGGAAGTGCATAAAACACTCGCACAGGAGGCATACCGTTCAAGCGTATATTTAGCAAGAGACCGTGGCCCATTCCCTATCTTCAACTTTAGCAGAGAAGAAAACAATCCATATATCCAGCGATTGAACGAAAGCGATCCAAAGCTGATTGAGGACATGAAAGAGTTTGGCCGAAGAAACATTGCGCTACTTACCATTGCACCAACAGGGACAACCAGTCTCATGACCCAGACAACATCTGGCATTGAACCGGTATTTATGCCTGTGTATAAGCGAAGAAGAAAAGTTAATCCAAATGACAAGGATGCCAATGTGAGCTTTATTGACGAACTTGGGGATTCATGGGAAGAGTACAATGTGTTTCATCATAAATTCATGACCTGGCTCGAGGTTAATGGTTACAACACAGAAGAAGTGATTGCTTACGACGATGAACAATTGGATAAGATTATTGCAGCAAGCCCCTATTTTAAGGCTGCATCGAATGATGTAGACTGGCTGCAAAAAGTTAAGATGCAGGGTGAAATCCAGAAATGGGTGGACCACTCCATAAGCGTTACAGTTAATCTTCCGGAAGATGCTACCGAAGAACTGGTGGGAGAAGTTTATTTATCCGGTTGGGAAGCTGGATGTAAAGGAATTACTGTTTACAGAGAAGGATCCCGTTCAGGCGTACTCGTAGCAAATAAAAGAGAAAAAATAGAGGATGTTGAACCGGAACACTTCAAGCGGCCAAAAGAACTGGAAGCAGAGATTGTAAGATTCCAGAATAACAAAGAGAAGTGGATTGCATTTGTAGGATTAAGAAATGGAGTCCCGTATGAAATCTTTACCGGGCCGGCGGATGAGGAAATTCTACCAATTCCAAAAACCATTGCCAGTGGTAAAATTATTAAACACCGGGGCGATGATGGAAGATCGCGTTACGATTTCCAGTTCACCGATCGCTTTGGATATAAGAAAACACTGGAAGGATTATCTCATCAGTTTAACAAAGAGTTCTGGAACTATGCAAAACTCATATCCAGTGTATTACGCCATGGAATGCCAATCGAATATGTGGTAAACCTCGTTAGCTCTCTAACTCTTGACAGCGAAAATATAAATACCTGGAAAGCAGGTATGGCAAGAGCTCTGAAAAAGTATATTCCCAATGGAACGGAAGTGAAAGGTGATACAAAGTGTGGGAATTGCGGATCAAGTACATTAGTCTATCAGGAGGGATGCCTAATTTGCCAGAATTGTGGCAATTCCAAATGTGGATAATCATAATCATCCGAAAAGAAGGGAGGCAGTTTGTTTCCCTTTTTTTCTTTTAAGCCGGTACTTCAGAAATAATTCCTATTTTTGTATAAAATTATAGGATTATGAACACATCACTTTTATTTGTTTTTCTGGGAATGATTGGTCCATGGCAGATAGCCATTATCGTGATAGCCTTATTACTTCTGTTTGGGGGAAAGAAAATTCCTGAATTGGCAAAGGGTATCGGACAGGGTATGAAGGAGTTTAAGAAAGCCACCGGCGATGAAGAAAAAGATGATAAGAAAGAGAAAACAGAAGAAAAGAAGTAAATAGCAATTTATATAAAATAAGAAAGGCGGATCATTCGATCCGCCTTTCTTATTTTATATTCCAGGACATTATTCGTTGATTCTCATCTTGTAG
>Ga0233443_1001560_pt1 | contig 19638 bp, 7 predicted proteins | sample SI_123_September_2_FD_182784 | JGI IMG/M metagenome (GOLD analysis project Ga0233443, IMG submission 182784) | Seawater microbial communities from Saanich Inlet, British Columbia, Canada - SI_123_September2016_200_MG | ecosystem: Environmental > Aquatic > Marine > Inlet | place: Canada: British... | reverse complement strand
CTGTAATCTTTCTGCTTCAGCAGGGACGCAATACTTTGCTCTTCCGGGTTAAGACCTTTAGCAGAGGAGGCATTCAGAGCCATCCCTGAGAGGCCAAGTCGCTGAGCATAGCAACCCGTTAATAAAGAAGCTCTTGAGGCTGTACTTACTGCTTCGGAGACATAGAAGTCCGTAAAACGAACACCTTCACTTGCCAATCTGTCCAGATTCGGTGTTTCAAATTCAGTTGCTCCAAAAACACCTACGTCTGCATATCCCTGGTCATCAGTAAGAATAATAACAATGTTCGGAAGTCTTTTTACCTCCTCTTTGCATGCGGTAATATTTATCACGACAAAGAGAATGAGCGTGATAGCGCTGAGTTTAAAACTTGCAATCCTCTTCATAATTGTATTGTATTCGTTTCATGCAATTTACTAAGAAATGAGCATTACGAAGGTGTTATAGGACAGCCAATAACTACTTTGTGCTTAGAGTACAGTCAATTTTTATTTTCTTAATCCAAATCGCAACTTACTCCACGACAAACTTCTGACTTAGCCCTAAATCGCCTGAAGAGTGGCCAAGCTCAAGTATGTACTCACCTGGCTCCAGCTTATATTGGCTGGTAGATTCATCCCAGTATCTTGCATAATTGAGATCAACTTCCAGATTAACTTTCCTGCTTTCACCTGCATTCAGTTTTACACGTTCGAATCCAAGCAGAATTCGTTTGGCATTGAAGTATTTTCCATCCTCTAATCGAACATATATTTGAACTACCTGCTCAACATCCCGGGCGCTATTGTTATGGATTAGTGCTGATATTTTTAGTGAATTATTATTATTTTTCAGCTGTGTGACCGTCAGCTCCTTAAACTGTAATTCTCCATAGCTTAGTCCGAATCCGAATGGAAAAAGAGCTTTCTTTTCCATGAATTTATAGGTACGCTGCTTCATACTGTAGTCATCAAAAGCCGGAAGATCATTAACGGATTTATAAATCGTAATGGGTAATTTCCCAGAAGGATTGATCTTGCCAAAAAGTATATCGGCCATTGCCAGGCCACCTGCTTCTCCCGGATACCAAGCATAGAGAACGGCATCAGCCAATTCAATAATCTCGGGTATCGCAACTGCGCTGCCACCGGTTATTACAACTATTAAAGGTTTGTCTCCCTTGTTCTGGTGAAGTTTCCGAACAAATTCAATCTGGTTTACTGGAAGTCTCAAATCGACCCGATCACCTCCCGTTGTGTTTAACATTGCGTCACCATCTTCACCTTCCAGTAACCTCGTTAAGCCTACAAAGGCAACTGTGGCATCTTTCAATCCGGCATTCCAGAATCCGTGGTAAACACTGTCCTGATTCAGCAGGCATCCCTGAGTATAATCTACAATAGTTCCTGCGTCAACCCTGTCGACGATTCCTTCAAGAAAAGTTGAAAAATTTCCAGACAATCCATTGTAATTTCCAACCAGTGCATTGATATTACTTGCGGTTGGACCAGTCACAAAAAGGGATCGAATGCTATCCCTGCTGAGAGGCAGTACCTTGTTGTTTTTCAGCAAAACAATTGATTTGGCAGCAGCCTCATAAGCCAGCTTCCTATGTTCATCAGAATTGACAACACTTTCATCAATCCGGTTCCATGGATTCATCCCGATTGGATCAAACAGTCCAAGCCGAAATCGAGTGCGTAACAATGGACGGATGATTTCATCAACTTTAGTTTCCGTGATTAAACCTTTACCTACAGCTTCAGGAATAAATTTATAGATGTAACCACAATTAAGATTGATCCCTGCATTTACAGCCAAAGCAGCGGATTCAATCTCATCCTTTGTGAATTTATGTCTTAAGCAGATATCGTCCAGTGCCCAGCAATCTGTAACAATATGTCCTTCGAATCCCCAATCTTCTCTCAACAGGTCGTTAGTAAGAAAACTGCTGCCACAGCAGGGCAAATTATATGTTCTGTTATAAGCGCACATTACCGATTCAACCTTTGCATCGACCAGTGAATGAAAGGCTGGCAGGTAGGTCTCACGAAAATCACGTACGTTCGGTATTACATTGAAATGATGCCGATCTTTTTCAGGGCCACTATGTACAACGAAATGTTTTGCACATGCAGCAGTTTTCAGATATTTTGGATTCTCACCCTGAAGACCTCTCACAAAAGCTTTCCCAATGGTAGCTGTTAAAAAGGGATCTTCTCCATAGGTTTCCTGTCCACGGCCCCAACGAGGATCCCGAAAAATATTGACATTGGGAGACCAGAATGACAGGCCAGTGTATTGTGTTGTATTGTTCTTTCTGAGTGCCGTTAGGTATTTCGCTCTTGCTTCATCGGAAATTGCGCTGGCCACTCTGAAAATCAGATCATCATCAAAGGTAGCTGCCAGTCCTATTGCCTGCGGGAAAACGGTTGCTTTGCCCGCCCTGCCCACACCGTGAAGACACTCGTTCCACCAGTTGTAAGCTGGAATATTCAGTCGTTCAATGGCCGGACTGGTATGAAGCATCAAGGATGCTTTTTCTTCCAGGCTCAGCCTTCCAATCAGGTCGTCAATCCGATCTTCCTGAGAATTGTCCGTGTTTTGAAAAGGATATGAAAGCTCTGTTTGTCCCTGAGAGAGTAGAAAACCTGAAAGGAAAATAGAGAAGAGGATAAGATTCTTTATCATTATGACTTTTTATTCATTCGATTCCTTAGAAATTAATATTGCCTCATTTGCCAGCCTGAATTCGATCTTAGCTGTTCCCTTATTTTTATCATCGAATGCGCAACTTACATTTAATGTATGTTCCCCTTTACCAATCAGTAATTCATCTGACATTAAACCGATTTGAGCAACCAGATGCCAGTTTTGATCATAGATCTGATATGTTGAACCTCCCTTGTATTCAATTGTTTGACCCGCTTTAATTCCGATAAGTGTAACTTCCTTGTAATTGTCAATTTCGACGGTGATTTGATTAATATCACTTTCTTTGGCCGAAATAGTAAAATGAAGTAAGTTATCATCCAGTGGACTTTCTATTTTATAGCTAGTGTAAAGTGGTTCGCCAGGTTGTTTAATCAGGTTTGCATATTCAAATTTGAAACTTCCGACAGGTGTAATTTTCCATTGTTCCTTACCGGCTTTGCTTAATTCAAATTCTTTATCAATATCCTGTAAAAGACTTTTAAGGCTGTCCGGAATTAAACCTGACATTCTTAGATTTTCCCATTTTCCGATAGTTTCCAGCACTTCACCTGATTTCCCGTGTTTCTCTACAGTTTTGTAGTTAGTAACAAATGCGAAGCCGGCATCATATCCGGCAGCCCTTGCCAATAACCACTCCATATCTTCGATGCTTGTTGATGGACTCATCAGAAACCATCCAAGCATGCCAGGCATAAGATTGCGCCGAAAGTAGTTCTGATTTTTTAATCTGTACTCTTGCTGACTTTCACGAAAACCAGCATACCATGGCTCTCCCCAATTCATCCTCGAATAGATATGCCAGAAATAGTGAGAAGTACGGCTTGCATCTGCAATAAAGTTTTGTTGGATATCAGCGCTAAGATTATCATACCAGTGACTGGTTAAGAGTATTTCTCCATAGTTTCCAAGGCCTGTTGACCGGCAGCCTTCCAATCCGTCGAAAGAGATTTGCCTGATACCTGTTTCATTAAAAATCCGGGCTATATTTTCACCTATTTCTAATGTCAGATCACTATTGGAAAGGAAAACTTTATAAGCATGATCTGCCAGTAGAGAAATTGTGGAATTTGCACTGTGTTGCTGTTTTTGTGTTCCAAATGCACCACGCTGGCAATCAAAGAGGATCCATGGTTCATCGTGTGAAATCGATCCAAAACGAATCAGTTCATTGCCAATTTGAACGGTTTTCATGTGGCACTTATCCAGGCTTGTGAAATAATCTGTTTCGGCCAGAATTATTTCTGTTGCACCTGAATCAAGATCCTGAACGATCGTGGTAGAACCTACCTTTGCCAGGCGTGAATCAGGAATTGGAGTTACATAGCTATCGTTGCTTGTGATAAAGTTCGACAGTGTATGTAGTCCGAGAGAAATCCCGGCCTTATCAGCTTTATTCACACAGCGCTTAAGTGATATCAATTGATCGGTAAACTGTGTTTCTTTCAATTTAAAGTTGCCCCAGCTCTCAAAAGGTCCGCTGTGGTACAGGTACTTTAATCCGGACTTCCTGGTTATTTCAATGGCTTTTTCAATATCCTGCTCACCAAAATCCATGATGAGGTATGAAGAGGATGCTTTGTTGGATCTTTTGCTCCAAACGCCATCAATGAGCGGATGTGGAAGGTTTTCATTTAACTCTATTTTTTCTATGACCGAAAGCACCTGATCTGTGGAAACACCAAAAAGTGCAATTGAGGATCCAATAATTCCTCCATCATCCCATGCGGGTGCAAGATAATTCTGATGTCCCCAATTTTCGACTACTCTGTCGGTATTTCGCTTGCGTGTATAGGCTTGTAGTGTACTTCCATAGCTGGTCGGTTTTGCCGCTTCAACTCTGTATAGAACGTAAGGTTTGTTCTTTTCACTCAAATCTTCCATGTCGGTTCCTTCAAAAAGATCGATCTGCGGCATGCAATCATTTTCCTTCCATGGATAACCTCCAAGTGTCTTTGGATTAAGAGCTTGTATCCCAAGGGCGAAATTATTCGATTGAACCACTCCAACCGTTTCGCCAATAACCTTGTTAATCGTGGTACTTAGCGGTCCCCATACAATCAGTTCTATGTTCTCAATATTTGTTATTGACAGCAATTCAAAGCTTATATAGTCGCCATCATTACGGATACCAATAGAAGCGTTCACAGAATCATGAAATGAAAGCTCCAACAAACTTTTATCCTGAACATAAGAAATCTTTGTTGGATATATCATTACTCCATCTATGCGATAGGATAGAAGAGGTGAAGTGGAGTCAGTGGCAATATGGTTATCCCCTGTCTCCAGATCAACAATACCATTTATATATCCGGTATTACTGATGTGCAATTCCATAGATTGAGTTTGGAGCAGAATATTCCGATCTGTCTGGCATCCTCCAAATAGAAGGCTTACAAGTATAATAAAGCATAGGTTTTTCATACCATCTTTCGTTTTATTCAATCACAAGTTCATCAATAAATATCCAGCTTGGCTGACCATATCCACGGTGCCAGTCAGGGCAACTCTTCAATGATTTGGCAGTTATTTTCAGATAGCGAATTTCTGTATCCGGAATTTCAAAAATAAATGGAACCGATTCGACCCTGAAGTTACGGTTCTCTACATTACCAATTTGTTCCGCAAGCCTGGTATAGTTATTACCATCAACGGAACCTTCAATAGTGATTTTTTCTGGAAGGAATATCCATGAAACCAGTGCTTTTAAATAATTCATGGTAATCCTGTTTATCACAGTAGATTTTGTGAAGTCCAGAACAGCAACCATGTCCTCACCTTCAAAACCCAACCAGTTATAGTTGAAATTTAATCCTCCCATCAGGCCATCGGTCAGACTTGCTTCTTTCCCCACCTTGTATTTTTCCGAAGAATTGGTGAGAAGTGTAATACTTGCCTTCTTTGCCAGATTATCTGTGATTTTACGATTTAGATTATGAAGCAGGTATTCCCGGTAATCAATAAGTGTCAGTCGTTTTTCATTCACCCAGAAAACATCAGTCTTTGTGCCCAATGCTACCATTCTGTTCAAATGCGTGATCATTTGATCATCAATTATCATTTCACCATCCTGTTCCGTAATAAAACTCAGCGAAGAGTCATTGTAATTAAGGGCGAGATCAAGGAATGCAAAATCTACAGGAATCCGGGTTCGCCAAACTCTTTTTAAGAGGACAGAATCTTCCTGGGCAAGCGTTTCAGCTTCATCCATTAGTGCTACGTATTCCCGTGCATAGGCCGGAGTCAGGAACGATTTCACATAGCTAAGAGGAAAGCCATATATATTCAGTCCTTCCGATTCCTGATGCTCAATCATTCGTTGATGTGTTATATCGTAATATTTGCGAATGGGAAGAGAGGCCTTGCCATAATAGATGTCGAAGAAGCGGGAGCTCAGAGAATCAATGTTTGCGTTGACATCCCAACATAGCTTGGAAAGAAGGTAAAATTTTAACTCCTTCATGTCGGACCAGCGATATCCGGATCCCTGCTCAAAGAGCATATCGACACCATGATTTTTGAAGAATTGAATGTTTGGTTGTAAGGTGTGAAAATTTGGGAAAGGGCACAGATAGTTCTCAAACTGAACAACATAATCCCACATGAAGATGTTACTGCTTAGTTTACTCCAATCTTTCATGTCAGTTACGAAATCAGCACTCCTTGGATCAGTTTCGAAAGGCATGCTTCGATTACATTCAATGGAACAAAACATCACGTTTACATTCCCGAGAGGTTTGATGTTCTTTGGTGCCGATCTGGTAAACTGATAGGCGAGTGTAGAAATCTGTTTTTCCGGAAACTCTTTCGCTATGGTATTGGCCAGTTCAATATAAGCACCCGATATTGAACTGTACTGATCATATTTCTTCTCGCATTCGGAGCACTCACAGTAATTATAGCAATCGTTTTGAGAAACGGACCAGAACTTTTTGTTGGGTTTCTTCTCAATATTCGACCGCAAATTACTGCTGAGAGTTTGAAGCATTTCATGATTACTCAGACAAAGTTGCCCGTCTTTAATTCTCTTTCCGTTCACAAGCGCAAAGAAATCAGGATGCTGCTCAAAGTATTCCTCCGGTGAAATCAGATGCTGGAAGGTATGAACAAACATGCCCCAGTCATCACGATTCTCTACCTTGTGCCAGTGAATAAGATCAGTATCTTTTTTATCGTATAAAATAGGTTGTCGAAAAGAAAAAGATGGATCATAATATTTCTCGAACGATGTGAGTTTTATGCGTGGATTTTTTGGAATATGCTCCTCATTGTACGAAAATCGCATGCAGCCAAGTTGTTCTTCCAAAAAAGTGTATACCGCGTAAAGATCGGCTTTCCCATTGTTGCCACATAAATAGATTTTATCGGTGGAGATCTTAATAAGGAATCCATCCTCCTTTAAAGTACTTAACTTATTTAAAATCCCTGAAGGCAAAATGTCACTTCTGCCAATAATAATTTCCTTTTCGGATGATGTCGAATTCGAAACGATAGGAATTGATGAACCGGAAATCAACTCAAGATATTTCTGTAATGATTCAGCTGCCTGAGATGTGAGATTATCACTAGATTGAGCAAGCCGGATAACGAAATCGCTTGAACCATTGTCAGCCAGTTTAATCTGAGTCTCAGAGTCACAGGAAATAAATGTCAGAATGAAAAGAAGAAAGCTTAGATATCGTATCATCTTTTTAAAAGCAAAATAGCGATTCGATCCGAATTATATTGCAGTGAGAGAATGTTTAATGACATGCGCCCATCGAACATAAAAAAAGGGTTTGATGCAACATAAAACCCTTAATCATATTCAATTTATTTCCTTAGCTCCTTTTGTGGTGCTTCCTGGATTTACAGTTTTTTTCAGGCTTACACATGTCCTTGTGTTTACTATGCATCATTCTTGACTTCATTCCGTGTCTTGAACCAAATTCGCTACGATGTGAATCAAAGAAAATTCTCTGTTCTTCAGTCAATAATTTTCTTATTTCCTGCTCCTTGGCTGCATGTCCTTTTGCTAACTCTGCTCTTAGATCAGAGATTTCATCTATTGTGGTATTAATAGCGGCCATATCAACTTTATCGGCGGATTTTAGGGTGTTTAACCTTGCCTCTTTCTCCTTGATCTTATTGCTCACAGGCAGATTCTCTTTCATCATTTTCATGTGAATGGCTTTTAACTGTTCTTCCTGTTTGTCGCTTAGATCAGGGATACCGTGCCCTCTGTGACAGTCATCTTTTTCAATTTTAGGGTGGTTGGCAGGTAATTCACTTTCCTGCGCATTTACAGGTGAAAGTGCAACGATCATAAATGCAGCGATAACTGCAATACTTAAAATTTTTACTTTACTCATCTTTTTACTTTTAGGTTAATAATTATTGGGTTTGTGTTTCTTCCTTACTCATTTTCTTTCTGTACTTCTTACCCTTTCTCTGAGAAGAGGAAGATTTTCCATGATCACGACCGGAATTGTCGTGGGTTATATTCATAAATACACCATGAATAACATGTCTGAGTTTATCCTGTTGTTCTGGTGTGCATGCTTCGCCCAGCAATTTAAAATGATCGAAATTTGATTTTTCAATTTCCATTTGGAGTGTTCCGATTGCAGATAGTAAACTATCAATTTTCAACTGGCCGGCATCTTTGAAAACCAGGTGGAACAAGTCTTTTTTTAAGCTATGAATCTCGTTACGTTTCGTCTTCATCAAATTGAAATGGCTCTGTCTCATATCCGTAAAAAGCTGAATCTGTTCCTCATTAAGCTCTAATTCCTTTTTTAGGAAACGATCATTCCTGTCATGCATACGCTCCTTGAACTTATCAGAATGTTCATGTTGCCTGCATCCGGAATGTGTGTTATTACTAATCCAAAGGAAGGATAGAGTGGCGATATTCAGAATAACCAAAATCAAAACCAACCATTTGTAGAATCGTGTATCTGAAAAGTAATTCATATTATTCCTCGTTTTGATTGGTGAAGTCGGTTTCTGTTAAATAAATTTCATACTCTTCCGCAATTGAAAGTAGTTCTGAATCGCGTGTTGTACTAGTCGATTCGAAACTCACATAGAGGGTAATAATATTGATGGCGATGATGAGTACGAAGCCGGCGATTCTTAGATTCCTGAATACAAATGATCCTTTGAAACCAGGATTTTCATCCATTCCACTCTTTATTTTCGCTTCAATGCGCGTATGTAAAAATGGAGACCCTTCGAATCGTTCATAATGTTTAACAGACTCTAATGTCTTGTTAATCTCTTCTTCTATGTTTAATCTCTTCTTCATTGTTTTACTTTTCTTTTCGACGATCATTAGAAAAAAAACTTGCGATTATACATCACTTTTATAATAGTAATTATGCAACAATTCTCTTAAATTTTTCCGGGCTCTGTGCAAGAGTGCTTCCACGGAGGATAAGCTGGTCTCCATAATTTCTGCTATTTCGTTTCCTGATAACGATTCAAACTTGCTGAGGGTAAAGGCTATTTTCTGATTTGATGGTAATTGCTCAATTGCCTGGTGAAGAATTGCCAGTCGTTCTTTTTGTTCCATTATTTCTTCGGGATCCTGAGAATTGGATGGCAGGTCGATCATCTGATTTTCATCCTTGTCGTAGAAACCAACTAAATTCTGAATTCTTTTCTTTCGTTTTCGTTTCCGAATCAGGTCAATCGATTTATTAGTAGAGATTCTGTACAGCCAGGTCGAAAGGCTTGAATCCTGTTTGAAAGATCCTATTGACCTGTAAACCTCAATAAAAACCTCCTGAGCAACATCTTCAGCTTCCTCTCTATTCATCAGGAATCCATAGCAGGTATTGACCACATTACCCTGATGATTCTCAATGAGATCGCGAAATGCCTTATTGCTTCCGTTTTGAAGCTCTTTTATTAATTCTTGCTCAGTCACTAATGCAAATATCCGAATTTGTTTGCTTGGACGACAACTATTGAAAAAACTTGTTGATGAATTCACATATTGGCATCATGCACAACATTGGACGTTAAGCATCGAGGAAATCTCGCTTTGTATCCGGAAAAATTGACTGTCGCGTCGTGTCGATGTTAAAACAGGAATTGACTTAAACCGAATTCTAAATGATTTCAGCCGCATTTAAGTAATGAGGCCCCATTCACTCATTATCTATTGACCTACGATCCGCAATAATATATATTTGTTTCATACGCTAAAGGTAAGTTCTCAATTTATCGCTAAGTATTAGAATCTGAAAGTAGTATTAACAAAAGAGGAAGATTATGAAGAAATTTCTATTTTTTGTAATGTTTATTGTATTGGGATTTTCAATGATGGCTCAGAATCAAAAGTCAGAGCAAATTCCATTAGATGAACATCAACAGTCAAAAGACCATTTGCAAAAAGAAATGGTTACAATTAGCAATGTTCAGGAAGTTGGTAGCAACTGGGCTCAAATGCTCTGGGGTGATGTCTATCCTGACGATCCTATTCCAGTTTATTCACTAAATGATGAGGTAATTGCCTATGTTCTCAATTTTGCCATAGGTGAAGAGTTCCCAAATCATGTGGATCAGTTTGAACTTTGCAGGCAAAGTGAAGCCAATGAAAAAAGAGGGCGATGGATGAAAGACCAGTATGGCCATATTTTAATGTCAGCCAGGTATTCTACCATTCCAATCATTGGATATCAAAAGGTCATATCGGATGATTATGCCTGGCGTGATAAGGTTATTGAACTGGCGAAGGAAAAGCTTGGAGAGGAGATCGAACATGTGAAGAATTATTACATGACAGATTTGATAAAATGGTACTGTTATACAAATGGAACTGAGAAAGCATATGTTAAGATTTTTCCTCCTTTCGAATGTTTGTCGGAAGCTGAGTTTAATGTTAAGATCAAAGAACCTGAATACTCAAAGAAAGGTATGTGGGTTATCCCTAAGGATGTTGAAAAGAAATGGGACAGGCACCTTGCCGGGAATGTTCATAAAAATGTAAATACGGATTATCTGGTTGCCAATGAGAATCTGGTACCATATAATGACTGGAGCTATGGCTGTACGCCTACTGCCTTTGCAATGGCTCTTGCCTATCACGATCATCGGAGTATAAACTCAAGTAATGATTATGGCAATCTTGTGAAGTATCATTTGTATCATTATGATCCAATTCAGACAGAACACGATTACAACGTGTCAGATCTCCAGACTGACCTTGCATCAGAAATGAATACAAGTACGGTAAATGGCGGTACGGGATCATGTTGCTGGCTAAGTGGTTTTATAACAGAAACAACACAAAGAGGATACTCTTTTACCGGTTCAGATAATTATGGTACATCAGCTCAGTACCTTGCCTGGTGCCAGACAGAGACCAATGCTAACCGGCCCTGGCATCACGGAACACCTGGCCATTCAAGCACCGGAGTGGGCTATACTTCAGCCAACTTTATTATTCGTCATAATACATGGAATGAAGGACTCTCCTATGTCGATGTTACAGCGTGCGACTTGGTAGGAACAATTGTACCAGGTGGACAAACAGGAGCAGCTGTTGAGTTGTTGGCTCCACAAGGAGATCCGGCATACAACCATTATGGTAATGGAGAGATCGTTTATTCCGGGAATGTGTTTGAAGTTCTTTGGGACCATGATACTTATTCGAACTCCTATTGTAAACTGTATTACTCGCTTAATGGTGGCAGTACCTGGACACAGTTCGAGTCCAATACTCCGAACGATGGTACTTATTTATGGACCGTTCCATCTGGTTTAAATTCCAATAGTGGGAGAGTCAAGATTCATGTTTATAGTAGTGGAGGTACCCTTATTGCAGCCGATGGCAGCTGGGGAAATTTCTCATTTGTAACCGGTAGTTCAATTGTAACTTTAAATTCTGATAATGCACAATCAACAACTGTTGATCCTACTTATTACAAGTTAAATCATAATCTTAATACCTGGGGAATTGCCGGTGTGAGAACCAATAATATTGCTACAAGCAATTGGAGCATGCTTTTTTACTCCTCTGATGATTTTAGTACTCAGGTTGAATCTTCAACCTGGGCTACTGATGTGGACTTTGTTGTGTTTGATCAGCATTCACTTGGAACAGCAGTCCGGGGGCTTAAGGCTTATCGGGTAAACGGCACAGGCAATGCAAGGACAGAATTTGAAGGTTATTCCGAAACAATTACTCTTGGATCAATACAAACACACAATTGGCCGGCAGATGATGTTGTGGAAATATGGGATGTCTATCTTACACCCGGCACCTATAAATTTTCCATGGATTATATTTCAGGGACTGCCAATCTTGATATGGCAATATACGATTCTTTCGGAGGTCCGTATTATTTGAGTCGACAGGATTACATGGCACATTCATCCAATAGCGGCACCAACGATGAATCTTTTTTTGTTACTATTAGTCATTCCGATCATTATGGATTTGCTGTATGGGCCAACGATGCCAACACAGCAACGGTTCATATATTAGCACAATCCACAACGTCAGGCCTCTGGGAAGGTGATGTTTCAAGTAATTGGCATACTCCTGGCAACTGGAGCGATAACATTGTACCAGGCTCATCAACAGATGTTGTTATTCCTACAGGCACAAGCTATAGTCCTTATGTTTACGCTGCTACGGCAAATGCGAAAACTTTGAACCTGGAGTCAGGTGCAACTTTAACGCTTGGTTCACAGAATCTTTACGTACAGGATGATGTACATGTTTATGGAACATTTACCATGAATAATACAGCTGCAAATTTCTATTGTTATGGAAATATTTATTGGGAATCAGGTTCTCAGGCTAATGCCACAGGTAGTGCTGAAATGTATATAAGTGGGGACTGGAATTTTGAGGCAGGATCAAATGTTCATCTCGATGCTGGTTATGTAGAATTTGATGGATCATCTACTGCTTACATTAGATGTTATTCATCAAGCTCCTACTTTAATCATGTGAGAAGTGATAAGAACAATACATATATTGGAGTTAGCGCTCTTTCTACAGAAGATTTACATATAAAAGGTACCGTGTATATCTACGCTGGATCATCTTTTAATTCCTATTCAAGTGAGAAGATTGTCCTGCATAAAACTTTACAGAATGTTAGCGGAGGCCATTTTCAGTTCAACTACGGCACCCTGGAGTTTACTGATTTTAACACCTTTGAAATCAAACCTAATATTGGTGATTATGTGAACAATCTGCTTATCACTTCGACCTATTCCATAGGTATAAATAATGCCTATTCCGACTCTTTGGTTGTGAAAGGGGATGTAACCATTCAGAGTGGTGGATTGAATGCAAACAATCATACGATTGTTGTTGGAGGAGATTGGTATAACATTGTTGGATCGTCAGGATTTGCTGAAGGTACTGGTACAGTGATCTTCAATAAAACCAGTGGATACCAGTTTTGCTATGGAGACGTATTCTATAATGTCAGGCAAGATGGAGGTACCACAAATCTGTACTTTTACGGACCTACAACAATTAACAATAATTTCTATTGCTATGGATTTGCATGGTCTCAGGAAAGCATGTCCATTGATAATATGTTTCTAAGTTTTACGGGACAATTTACTGCTAATTCAAGCTCTGTTGTTTCAATTGATGATCTCGATATGGGAAGCACTATTCTTGGCATCTATCTATACGGTGCTTTGATAGCCAATGGAGGGCAAATAACGGTTGGCGATATAGCCGAGGGTGGCTTATATGGCATCTTCAAAGTATATGGATCGACAGGATTGCTTGATTTGACCCAGGATGCAAGTAACTATATCGATTTGAATGGTTCCATTGAAATCGCAGATGGTACGATGAATGTGAATGGTGGTTCCGGATCCAGTTATTGGCCGTACGCAGCTAATGCAGATATCACAATGAGTGGTGGTATTCTGGATTTTACGGATTATTCAATCAGAATACATAACTCATCATCTTACAATTTAACAACTAACATTACGGGCGGTACAATCCGTACAGATAATAGCCTGTATATTTATGACACTTTTAATCCGGCAGGCGGAACATTTGAGTTCTATGGTTCTTCCTATTCATATCTCAATATGAGTAATACGTCTTCTTCATTGTATGATTTGCATTTGAATAAAACCGGAAGCTCACTTAATTGTAATTCAACATTGGCAACTATATCGAATAACCTGATAATTGATGGGGGAACACTCATTTCACCAGATACGCTGAAAGTAGGTGGTGATTGGACGAACAATGTTGGAACATCGGGTTTTTCTGAGGGAAGTGATGTCGTTTGTTTCTACGGTGGAAGCAAGAGTACTATTTACGGTGGAGAAACTTTCTATAACCTGAATCTTGACAAAACTTACGGTCTTTATGATGGTCTTGTATTAGAGTCCTCTACTACGGTTAATGTTACGAATGATGTACATTCAATCGATGGAACCATTGAACTGGATTCATATTCCACACTTGATATTGATGGAGATGTGTTAATAGAGGACCAGGCCGGACTAAATACTAATGATTCGGGTTGTGAAGTATATCTCGCTGGTAATCTTACTGATAACAATACAGTTATATCTACTACAAAAGGATACAATGTATTATCTACAAGTAAAATAACATTCAATGGAAGTACAGATCAAAATGTCAACATAACTTCAACTTCATTTGAGCTTGGTCAAATTGTTTTAGATAAAACATATGGTACCGATCTGAATTTTTACGATGATTTCAGAGCCCTGGGAGATGTACATGTTATTAGCGGAGACTTCGATGATGCAGTCAGCAATCTGAACTTTTATTTTAACCGGGATCTTACCATTGATGCAAATGGTGCGTTCATAGCTATTTATGCCAATGTTCATTTCGAAGGAGCTACAACTCAAGTATTAACTAATAATGGGTATGGAGGTTATTTCCCTTATGTTACTGTCAATAATTCAAATTCCAACGCAGGACTTTCACTTGCTTCGGACCTTATTATTCTAAACGGTAAAACACTTACCATTAATTCAGGTCATGTCTGGGCCAATGGAAATACAATTCATGCCAATGGAGGTGTCCTGATAAATGCCAACGGAACCTTAAATCTTGATGGTAACTCTGATCTTATATTTGGAAATGGTGCTACCTTCTACATATATTCGGGTGGTATTTTTGAAGCCCTCGGAAGTGAGAACAACGAAATTAGTATTCGATCCAATGGAGCCGCAGGAGCGTACTGGGAATATAGTGCCTATAGTGGTAGCAATACTGCGGCCGAGTGGGTTGTTTTTGAAGATATGGATTACTATGGTATCTATTTATACCCGGGTGCCTTGGTAAATGCTGGACAGGCATTTAATCACTGTACTTTCAAAGATGGTGAAGCCAATGGATTCTTGTTTTATCCAAACAATAGTCAGAATTTGACTGTGAATTATGCCAATTTCCCGGCTCAGGGAAGTAGTAATGCAAATGCACGCAAAGGTGTTAACTCAGGATCAGTGAATTTTGTAAACTATACCGGAAGTTTTGCCGGGGAAGCTTTTGATTCTGATCCGTACAATCTTTTAACCTGGACTTGTGATATAACCGTTGTTGGTTCTGTAACTAATGTATCATGCAATGGAGGTAGCGATGGTTCAATTAATACAAGCGTGACTGGAGGTACGTCACCATTTACCTATTTATGGTCCAATGGTTCGATTAGTTCTGGTCTTACTGGACTTCCTGCCGGAACCTTTACAGTATCTGTTACTGATATCAATGGTTGTATTGCAACTGAATCTTCTTATTTGAACGAGCCTCAGCCATTTTCAGTAATAGATTCAATAGAAGATGTTAGTTGTTATGGTGGAAACGACGGTGCAATCTATCTTAATTATACAGCACCAGGACCGTATTCGGCGGTATGGAATACAGGAGCCACCGGATTAGGTTTGAGTGGATTATCAGTTGGAACTTATTCTTGTACTGTTTCAGATCCAGATGGATGCACCGTTAGCAATTCTTATTCAATTACCCAACCTTCTGCTATTGCAATGTCCTTATCAGTTGGGAATAACTTGTGCTATGGAGGAACTTCTGGAGTACTGACTAGCAATGTACAGTATGGAACCTCTCCATATACCTATCTCTGGAGTAATGGAGCTACATTAGGAGATATGATTGGTCTTTCGTCCGGAACTTATACCTTGACTGTCACGGATGCCAATTCTTGTACAGAGTCTGTCTCAGGAATCGTAATGTCACCACCGCAGATTGCTACTGTTACAACAATTACTCATTGTTCAATATTTGGTAGTAGCGATGGAGCCATTAATATGACTGTTAGCGGTGGAACACCATCTTATTTATATAGCTGGTCAAACGGAGTAAACATGCAAAATATCTCAGGATTGTCTGCAGGAGTTTATTCTGTTACAATTACCGATAGCTATGGTTGTACCGCGGTTCGCAATTATACCGTGAATGACGGATCTGTTTTACCACTTGACATTTCATCATCACAAATAAATGTTGATTGTTTTGGGAATGCTACAGGTTCAATTAATATTACAGTGTTTGGTGGTTTGACACCATATAGCTATTTATGGTCAGATGGCGTAATAACAGAAGATAGAAATTTACTGCCAGCGGGTTTATACAGTGTAACAGCTACTGATGCAATGGGTTCAACAATATCCGGATCATGGACAATTACAGAACCGTCTTTATATACGGTTAGTGGTTCAGTTACCAATGTTAGTTGTTATGGAGGTTCTGATGGAGGCATTAATATTTCCCTTTATGGCGGAACTATTCCTGATATATTTCTCTGGAACGACGGATCTACGCAAGGTCCCAGAGTTGGATTAAGTGCAGGAACCTATACAGTTACCTGTACCGATGCCAATGGATGTACAGTAACTGACAGTTGGACAGTAACTGAACCTAATTTGCTTAGTATAAGCGCTTCAGTTACAAATGCCAGCTGTTATGGAGGTTCTGATGGTTCTATTAATATAACGATAGCTGGCGGAACTCCACCTTATACCTTTTTATGGAATGATGGCTTAGCTACAGAGGACAGATCAGGACTTTCAGCTGGTACATATACAGTTACGGTAAGCGATAGCAACGGTTGTACAGCAACAGGTGGTGGTGCGATTACATATCCATCAGCAATTTCACAATTGTTTGCAAAAACAAATGTGAGTTGTTTTGGAGGTTCCGATGGTTCTATTAATACAACGATAGGTGGCGGAACTCCGCCTTATAGCTATTTGTGGAACGATGGCCTGACAACAGAAGACAGGTCTGGACTTTCTGTTGGTACATATACGGTTACGGTAAGCGATGCCAATGGTTGTACCATAATTGGTACTCAAATAATTACGCAACCAGCTACATATACGGTGGATGCTAATATAACTAATGTTAGCTGTAACGGAGGTAGTGATGGGACTATTAATCTGAACTTGAATGGTGGAACACCACCCGATGTATTTCTCTGGAACGATGGATCTATCCTGGGATTTAGAACAGGACAAAGTGCAGGAACGTATACAGTTACCTGTACCGATGCCAATGGATGTACAGTAACTAACAGTTGGACAGTAACGGAACCACCAGCGCTATTAATTCTGAGTGTTGTAACAGATGTTACATTGGCTGGAGGAAACGATGGTGGTATTAACCTTACTTTAGTTGGTGGTACACCACCATATTCATATTTATGGTCAAATGGCTGGATAAATCAGGATTTAATAAATGTATCAGCAGGAACTTACACGGTAACTGTAACAGATGCCAACGGATGTACAGATACGCAAAGTTTTACAATCAACGATGGAATAACTAATGTTGCAGTAAGTGGAGTAGTTACAGACATTCTATGTAATGGAGACAATACCGGGGAGATTGATATTACTGTTACTAACGGACAAACACCATACAGTTATTTATGGAATGATGGTTTAACTATGGAAGACAGAACATCACTTTATACCGGAACGTACACAGTAACTGTTACCGGCGCTCTTGGTTCCACTGCTCTTGGAACTTATACCGTGAATGAAGCGGGTGCAATACTGGGCGTCATAACTTCAATTGATGTTGAGTGTAACGGACTAGCCACTCTCACCGTACTTGGTTCCAGTGATTATATGCCTGTAAGCTATTTATGGGATAATGGACAAACCGGTGCTGTGGCAACTGGATATGGAATCGGAAATTACTATGTTACAGTAACTATTACCGATGCTGCTGGATGTTCATCTGATTTTGTGTTTAACATAATTACAGCAACATTTACTCCATTGTCAATGACGGGTTCAGCAACGAACCCAACAAACTATGGTGGCAGCGATGGTGCAATTGATGTTACAGTATCAAACGGTATTACCCCATATTCATATAGTTGGACCACCGGAGCAACTACAGAAGATGTTTCAGGATTAAGTGCAGGACTTTATCAGCTTACGGTTACAGATGATGTTGGTTGTACCGTATCTGACAGTTGGACACTGTTGGAAGGCCAGTCAATTTGTAATTCAGCCTTCCAATATACACTTGGTAATTGTCCAAGTGTAAGTTTCTTCGATGCATCGAGTGCCGCTCCAGGAACAATTAATAGCTGGACCTGGGAATTCGGAGATGGTAGCACCTCTCTTCTTCAGAATCCTACTCACACCTATGCAAGCAATGGCAGCTATGTAGTGTGTTTAACCACAACCACAACAGATAATTGCATGGATTCAACCTGTACTGTTGTTCAGGTTAATTGTATCCCTCAGGTTACCTGTCAGGCAGCCTTCCAATATACACTGGGTAATTGTCCAAGTGTAAGTTTCTTTGATGCTTCATTGGCCTCACCAGGAACAATTAATAGTTGGCAATGGGACTTTGGCGATGGAGTTACATCTGTGCTTCAGGATCCATCACATACTTATTCAAGCAACGGATTCTATACGGTTTGCCTGATAACGTCTACAACAGATAACTGTGTTGATACCTTCTGCACCGTAGTCCAGATCGATTGTATCCAACCGGTTACATGCCAGGCTGCTTATCAGTATACCTTAGGCAATTGTCCTAATGTCTCCTTCTTTGATGGATCAAGTTCATCACCAGGAACAATTAGTAGCTGGAGTTGGGACTTTGGCGATGGAAGTACGACATCCTCACTGCAAAATCCTTCACATACCTACTCTGCGAATGGTACTTATGTAGTTTGTTTAAGTATCACTACTACTGATAATTGTACCAGTACTTACTGTGATACAGTACCAATAAGCTGTATACAGACACCGGGATGGACTTATACCAACACCGGAGTAAATCATACTATTTTGGTCGGAGATACAATACCAATGACAATTGATGGAGTTCAGATATCCAGCGGTGACTACATAGGTGCGTTTTATGACAGTCTGGGTACTTTAGCCTGTGCAGGATATATCCTCTGGCTGGGTGTTGACAATGCTGTTACTGCATGGGGTGCTGATCTTGGAAATGATGGTTTCGCAACTGGTGAAGATTTCAAATGGAAAATCTGGGATGCCTCTGCCTTGACAGAGTATGATGCAGTTGCCACCTACATGCCGAATCCACCTATGCCAAATGCAGGTTTCTTTGCTGCCAATGGATTAAGTGGTTTGGCTTCGCTTACAGTTTCTCAGTCTCAGGTTCTGACGCTACCTACGGGTTGGAGTATGTGGTCTACTTACATGAATGCAACAAATCCATTGATGGATAGTCTATTCTCTTCTGTGGTGAGTGAAGTGATAATTGTTAAGAACGGAAACGGACAGGTCTATTGGCCGTCTGTACCACTGAATATGATTGGTAACAATGTGATTGGAGAGGGTTACCAGATTAAGATGAATAGTGCACAAACGGTAACTATTTCCGGAACACCAGTGGTTCCTGAACTTCTAGTTATCAATGTGGTATCAGGATGGAGTATTCTAGGTTATCTGAGACAAGCTCCGGCAAGTATTGAA
>Ga0233443_1001547_pt1 | contig 19781 bp, 17 predicted proteins | sample SI_123_September_2_FD_182784 | JGI IMG/M metagenome (GOLD analysis project Ga0233443, IMG submission 182784) | Seawater microbial communities from Saanich Inlet, British Columbia, Canada - SI_123_September2016_200_MG | ecosystem: Environmental > Aquatic > Marine > Inlet | place: Canada: British... | reverse complement strand
GCTAATGTATTCGTTTAAATAATCTTTAATTTTATCCGATAACATTAGTTAAAAAAATTACAGAGTTTTTAAAGGATCGACATAATCATACCCAAAAACATCAGCCACTGCTTTATATGTTACTTGACCTTTACAAACGTTTAGTCCTGCAAGCAAATGTTTATCATCGCTTAGTGCTTTAGCGTAACCGTTATTTGCAATTTTTACTAGATGTGGAAGTGTTGCATTGTTCAACGCAATTGTTGAAGTTCTTGGAACTCCACCTGGCATATTTGCTACACAGTAATGAATAACATCATCAATAATATAAGTTGGATCACCGTGAGTTGTTGGTTTACTTGTTTCAACGCAACCCCCTTGGTCAATTGCAACATCAACAATAACTGATCCTCTTTGCATTAATTTTAACATTGGTTTAGTAATTAATTTTGGAGCTTCTGCACCTGGTATTAAAACACCCCCAATTAAAAGATCAGCTTTTGCAACTAATTTATTTAAATCAATTTTATCACTTTGTTCTGGAATAATTTTATCACCAAACATTTCAACCAATTGTTTCAATCTTGCTTCAGACTTGTCAACGATATGAACTTTAGCACCCATTCCAGTTGCAATCACAGCAGCATTTTCACCAACAACACCGCCGCCTAAAATAACAACAGTACCTCCTTCAACTCCAGGAGCTCCTCCTAATAAAAGACCTCTACCATTTTGGTTTTTTTCCAAGCAATGTGCTCCAGCTTGAACTGACATACGTCCAGCAACTGCACTCATTGGTGCAAGTAATGGCAATCTGCCATTATCATCTGTAACCGTTTCATAGGCTATACAAACACCTTTAGATTTAACTAAACCTTCTGTTAATTCTTTAGCTGCTGCTAAGTGTAGATAAGTGTAGACGATTTGATTTTCTCTAATCATCTTAACTTCACCTGCTTGGGGCTCTTTTACTTTAACAATTATATCTGCATCATTGAAAATATCTTCAGCTTTATCAACAATTTTAGCACCTACACTTGTGTATTGATCATTTTCAAAACCAGCTTCAAATCCACCATTATTTTCAACTAAAACTTCATGACCTTCTGATATTAAAGTTTTAACACTTTCAGGGGTTAATCCAATACGATGCTCTTGTGGTTTGATTTCTTTAGGTACGCCAATTTTCATAACACTCTCTCCCTTTTCAGTACTTTAAATTTTATTAAAGTTTTTAGTTTTTTTGATTTTTTTGATAGTTAGTAATACCAGTTCTTAACTTTTCAATAATCTCATCGATATGTTTTTCTTCACAGATGAATTGAGGAGCTATAATCAAACAATCTCCTGTAGCTTTAAAGTTAACACCAGCTTCATAACAAGCTTTAAAACATTCATAACCAGCTTTACCTGGTTTAGTGTTTAGCTTCATGTCTATTCCGCCCATCATTCCATATCCTCTAATATTATCTACAGACTCTAGATCCTGAAGAGAGAATAATCCTTTTTGGAAATAAGGAGATAAATTTTTTGCTCTATTGAAAATATCATCTTTTTCAAAAATTTCCTGCACTGCAAGAGCGGCAGCAACTGCAACTGGAATTCCTGAATAAGTATAGCCATGAAACAATTCAACTGCACCTGTTGGTGAAGCATCCATTACCGCATCATAGATATAATCATTACATGCAACAACACCCATGGGAACAACACCGTTGGTTGTAGCTTTAGCCATTGTCATAATGTCTGGAGTTACTCCAAATTCATCTGCAGCGAATTTAGATCCTGTTCTGCCCCATCCTGTAATTACTTCATCAAAAATTAAAAGTATTCCATGCTTGTCACAGATCTCTCTTAGTTTTTGTAAATATCCTTTTGGTGGAACCAATGTTCCAGTTGATCCAGCAATCGGTTCAACAATACAAGCAGCAATGTTTTCACCACCAAAGTTTTGACAAATAGTTTCTAAATCATTTGCTAAATAGTCTCCAGTTTCTGGTTGACCACTTACAAACTTATGTTCTGGTAAATGTGTATGTCTAATATGTTGGACACCTGGCATTAAAACACTTGCAAACGTTTTAACATTATTTACCATTCCACCCACTGAAATACAGCCAATGTTCATTCCATGATAACCACGCTCACGTCCAACAAATCTAAATCTTTCTGCATGTCCTTTTGCTCTGTGATATGCAACAGCAATTTTAATTGCAGTTTCTACAGCTGTAGATCCACAAATTGTAAAAAACATTTTATTTAAATCACCTGGTGTGTGTTTTGAAATTTTTGTAGCTAATTCAAATGAACCACCAAAACCTTGTTGAAATGGTTGTGCGTAATCTAAAGTTTCTAATTGCTTTGTAACAGCTTCTGTGATTTCTCTTCTTCCATGGCCTAGTGGGTTACAAAATAACCCTGAGCTCGCATCTATTTGTGTTTTTCCATGGTGAGTTTTTAAGTAAACCCCCTTAGCTTCTGTAATTAGTCTTGGGTTTGCTTTGAAATCTTTATTAGATGTAAACGGCATCCAATGTTCATTTAATGAATTAGGTACTGAAGTTCTGTTTTCTGAGCTCATAAATATTCTCTCTCTAAGTATGTAGTGTTATAATTTTATTCCTAACTATTAGACTAAATCAAAAGGTTTTCTATAATTATTTTTTTCTTTAAGGCTTATAATTTTACAACTTATAGGTGTATAAAAATTAAAATTTGTTTTACATCAATTCCAAATTCTATTTAAATACAGATAATTTAATTAAATTACTAACAAAGGAATAATAATGAAAAAAATAATTAGTTTTATTCTTGGTGCTGTAGTTGCTCTTAACTTATCAATGTCAGTTGCTAACGCTGCTGCTAAAGAAGTTAGAGTTGCATTCTTTTTAGAATGGCCTACTCCAAACCAAGAAGACAAAGTTAAAAAGATGTTTGATAAAGCTCTAGGTGTTCCAGTTAAATGGACTAACTTTTCAAACGGTGGTGCAATGACTGATGCTATGTTAGCTGGAGATATTGATATTTCTTACTCACAAGGCTTAGTGCCATTTATCAATGCTGTTAAATCAAAAGCTCCGCTAAAACTTGTAGATATTGCTATGGAATACGGAATGGGTGGAACAACTTGTGTTACATCTAATGCTTCTGGAATTACAAAAGCTAACGCTTCTGAATTAGAAGGTAAAAAAGTTGCTGTTCCTCTAGGAACAATGGCTGAGTATGTTTTTGATGAAAGTATGAAAGTTGTTGGCGCTGATAAAAGTAAAATGACAGTTATTCAAATGGATCCTGAAGAAGGTGCTGCTGCACTAGTTTCTGGTGATGTTGTAATGGCATGTTTATTTGGTGGAAATTCTATTAAAGCTGCAACTGCAGTTGGAAGTAGATTACTAACAGTTCAAGAAGCGCGTGATGCTGGTATCTTAGGTATTGACATTACATCTGTTACTGACAAATTTATGAAAGAGAACCCAGGTATGCTGAGAACTTTCATAGAAGTAACTCATGAAGCAAATGCTAGATATGCAGCAGGTAAAAGTGATTTAAATGTTATCGCTAAAGATGCTGAGATGAAGCTTGGTGATATGAAAGAAACTTTAAGCGGATTTAAATTTCTTACACCTGCAGAGACTGAAAAATCTATGACTTCTGGAAATCTAAGTGGATTTTTAAAAGGAATGGGTACTCCTAACGGAGCAGTTGATACAAGCTTTTTACCTCTTTAATTTAGAGAGTTAAATAAATTTAAATAGGCGCCAATTTAATAAATTGGTGCCTATTTTTTTAAAAAAATTCTAATATAGTATTGTCTTATGAGTGATTTAATTTCTCAGAATTTAAACATGATCTTTAAAACTCCTAAAGGAGAAACAGTTCATGCATTAAAAGATGTAAACTTTACACTTAAAAAAGGTGAACTTTTAACTGTTCTTGGTCCTTCGGGCTGTGGAAAAACAACTTTGTTAAACATTACTGCTGGATTTCTACGACCTACTTCTGGAGTTCTCACTCTTAACGGAAATGAAATTAATGGCCCTGGTGTTGAACGGGGAATGGTCTTTCAACAAGGTGCTTTATTTGAATGGCTAACGGTTGCAGAGAATGTTGACTTTGGTTTAAGAATGAAAAAAGAAGACCCAGTTAAAACTGCTAAGAAAGTTGAAGAATGGTTAAATATAGTAGGCCTACAAGGTTTTGGAAACACTCCTACTTATCAATTATCTGGAGGTATGCAGCAAAGAGTTGCTCTTGCTAGATGTTTAATTAATGACCCTGATTTAATTTTAATGGATGAACCGTTAGGAGCATTAGATGCATTAACCAGAGAGAAGATGCAGTCTTTAGTTTTAAAAATTTGGAAAGAAACAGGAAAAACAATTATCTTAATCACCCACTCAGTTGAAGAAGCTTTACTACTAGGTGAAAGATTGTATGTAATGGCACCAAGACCAGGTCGTATCCATAAAGAATATAATCTTCCTTTTGCATCAATGGGTATTGATGGTGATTTAAGAGAGATAAAAAAAACACCTAACTTTGTAAGCACTAGAGAAGAAATTCTAACTATGATTTGGAATATGGAAGAAGAAATTATGGGTAAAGATATTTAGTATGCTAACAGGTATTATAACATTCGTAGTAATTTTTGCAGTTATTGGATCTATTTTGTATGGAAGAAAATTAGCAAAAACTGAAAAATTAGATGCTGTATTTGGTAATCCTGAAAGAGCTAAAGGTGGAGTTCATTGGGTTATTGTTGGTAGTAGTTTTTTACTATTAACTTGGCTTTACTATTCTTGGGATATGGCGAAATCATTTTATCCCCAGTCTGCAAATGAACTTTGTCAGGTTGCAAAAGTAAACGACTCTTTACTTTCGTTAAAATATTTATTTCCAATTGAAGAACGTGAATTTAAGAGTACTTCAATAATCAAAGGTGAAAACAAAAATATACAAAAACTAGCTAATGAAATTAAAAATTCACCCAATATAAGAGAGCAAGACAAAACTACTCTTTTAAAATTTATTGCAAAAACTCAACAATCAATTCCATTGTTAACCAATATTGACCTTTTAGAAGAAGAAACAAAAAGTCAAATTCGAGATTTAACAAATAGAATTACTTGGTTAACAGAAGATTTTCAAAAAATAAGCTATCCACCAATTAAAAGTATTGAAGAAGAGAACGCAAGAATTGAAGCTTTAAAAAAACAAGGGAAATGGGGAGCCTCTGCAACCGCTGTAGAAAATACAGTTGAAATACCAACTATTCCTGAAACAAAAATGGGTTTAAAATTTGATGCAGCTGCAAAAGAATTAACTCTTATTAGTAATGACTTTTTCAAATTAAGAAATCATAACTATAAATATAAGCAGTTAATGAAAGAGATTAAGGATGAGATTAAAGCTTATCGATCTAGTTTAGATGATACCCAAGAAGTAGCTTCTGCATTAGCAAAAGATGTTTTAAAAATTGCTCGAAGAATCGAATACGCAAGTATTTTCCCACCTAATACTCTTGATGATATGCAAAAATCAATAATAGAGTTTGATGAAGTTCAAAAGAAAGAACAAGGTGTTTTAAGACTAGTTGATATTTTTTTATTTCCTGCTGGTACAATTGTTTCAAGTGGACCAAATTGTTCTGAACAAGGATCTGGAAGATGGTTACCAAAACCGTCTGATACCTTTAATAAATTTGTGCTACTCCTTAAACCCAGTATTGGATTTAAAAACGTACCTCTAATTTGGTATGAAATGATGGATGTAAGTAAAATAGTTGGTTTTATATTACCTGATTGGATTGCAGATGCTATGCCTGGGGCATATCCAATTCATAATGCTGATGGAACTGTTACTCCAAACTTTAAGAGTAAAGTCTTAAGTGTTGTTACAGGTGAGTTTAAATTATTTAAGATACCAGTTCCGATGGGTCATATCTGGGATTCTTTTTTAAGAGTTCTCCTAGGTTTAGTACTTGGAATTATTTTTGGTGTACCACTAGGATTATTTATGGGTTTAAACAGATTTGCTAAAGGATTTTTTGATCCATTAATTGAACTATATAGACCGGTACCCCCATTAGCTTGGGCTCCTCTAGTTATTACTGTATTTGGAATTGATAATGTTGGGAAAGTTTTCTTATTATTTATGGTTTCATTTTCAATTATGATCATCTCTGCTAGAGCAGGAGCTGCTGGTACGCAGTTGTCTAAAATTCATGCTTCACACTCACTTGGTGCATCTAAATGGCAAATATTAAGACATGTAATATTTCCAAACTCATTACCAGAAATTTTAACAGGGGTTAGAGTTGCTGTTGGAATGTGTTGGGGAACTTTGGTTGCAGCTGAATTTTTAGCCGGTACTACAGGTATTGGATTTGTTGAAAACGTTGCTAAAAAATACTTCCAATATGAAGTTATTTGGATCACTATTTTTGTAATGGGTATGTTAGGTTTATTATTTGATGTTGCTTTAAGAAAAATAATTGACAAAACAATTCCATGGCATGGTAAAGGTTAATCAAACTTTTATTAAACTATGAAATCTTCGAAATTAAAAAGAATTATTAAAGATATCTTTATTAAGTATAAATTAAACAAAGATCATGCCACTATTTGTGCTGAAGCCTTAATCAATGCAGAATTAGTTGGTGCTCCATCACATGGTTTATCTAGACTTAAGATGTACTGTGACCGTATTTCTAAAAAAGTTATTAATCCAAAAGCTAAAATTAAAGTTAAAAAAATTTCTCAATCCATTGCCCATGTTGATGGTAACAATAGTATTGGCTTTGTTGCAGCAGATACCGCTATTAAAACTGCTATAAACAATGCTAAAAAAACTGGAATTGGCTTAGTTGCAGTTAAGAATAGTGGTCATTATGGTTTATCTGGTTATTACGCAGAGCAAGCAGTTAAAAAAGGTTTAATGGTAATGGTATTTACTAATGCACCTCCAGCAGTTGCACCTCATGGAGCTTTAAAAAGTTTATTTGGAACAAACCCTATTTGTTTTGGAACACCTACTGGATCAAAGGTTCCTTTTATTTTAGATACTTCAATCTCAATGATTAATAGAGGAAAAATTAGAGTTGCAGCAAGAGAAGGAACTAAAATTCCTGAGGGAGTTGCTTTAGATAAATTTGGTAAACCAACAACGGATCCTAAAAAAGCATTAGAGGGTGTTCAATTACCAATAGCTGGTTTTAGGGGTTCTGGATTAGCTTGGATGGTTGATATTTTAAGTGGTGTATTAACAGGTGGTAATCATGCAGGTAGAGTTAAAGATCCATTTACTGATTTTAGTGGTCCACAAAATATTGGTCACCTATTTTTTGTTTTAAAGCCTAATTTATTTGTAGGAAATTCTTTCAATAAAAGAATAAAAGACAATATCAAAACTATAAAAAAACTACCTAAGATAAAAGGTGTTAAAGAAATTCTTTACCCAGGACAAAGTAAGTTTAATAGGTTTAAAAGTAATCTTAAAAAAGAAATTAATATTTCAAAAGCTGTTTTAAAAGACTTGGAATATTTACAAAGTATCTAACTATCGTACAGATCTTGAAAACTTTACAAGATCATTAACAAGAAGTTCAGGTTCCTCAAGGGCTGCAAAATGTCCACCCCTCGGCATCTCTGTCCATTGAGTAATATTAAACATTCTATCTACATAAGATTTTGGTGGCCACTCAGACATTTCTGCTGGAAAAATTGCTGCAGCTGTTGGAATTTCTATTTTTTTAAAATCTTTAGGAAAAAAACGTCCACCCTCTTCTCTTCTTCCGTAATAAATCCAAGTAGCTGTGTTGAAAGTTTTTGTAACTACATAAACCATAATATTAGCTAAGAGTGTATCTTTTGAATAAACACTTTCAATATTGTTATCTTTTAAATCAGACCATGAGTACATTTTTTCAATAATCCATGCTGCAATTCCAACAGGACTGTCCATCATTCCATAACTTAAAGTTTGAGGTTTAGTTGCTTGTTGAGTTCTATATCCATCCTGCATTATTTGGTCTGTATTAAATCTTTGTTGCCATTCTTCCTCTTGTTTTGTTTGTGGACCATCAGGGTGGCGCATTGTTAAACAATTAATGTGAATTGCCTTACATGATTTTGAATGATCATAACCAATCCAGTTTGCAATAGTTGCTCCCCAATCACCTCCTTGTGCTAAATATTTTTTATAACCAAGGTTTTCTGTCATCAATTTATTTAAAGTATTGGCTATTTTTCTTGGTCCCATGGGTCTTGAAGGTCTCCCAGAAAAACCAAAACCAGGTAATGATGGGACCACTACATCAAAGGCATCGTCAATGTTTCCACCAAATTTTTCAGGGTGTGCAAGTCTTTCTATAATATGTAAAAACTCAATTACCGATCCAGGCCATCCATGCATAAGAAGTAAAGGTGTTGGGTTGGACCCACTTCCCTTTTCATGAATAAAATGTATTTCGATATCATCTACAATAGTTGTGAAATTTGGAAATTGATTTATTTCTGCCTCATGTTTTCTCCAATCAAAATCTTTAATCCAATAATTTGAGATCTCTTTCATATAATCAAGATTACTTCCATATTTCCAGCCACCATCATCTGGCATTTCATGCCATGGGTAATTTTTTACTTTAGTGTATATTTCTTGAAGTACTTTATCGGGAATATCTAATTTAAAAGGCTTAATCATTATCAATTTACAGTATATACTTTTTAAAAATTCAGACTAAATATACCTCATGCTTTCAAATAAAGAAATTGTTTGTCCTAATAACCTTCTGGATCATGCACATAAGAAAAAAGGTGTTAATGCTGCAATCGTAAATGCAGGGTTGCCTTTACCAATGCTTTCAGTTCAAGATGCTGTTAATGAAAATTTAATAACACCTATCTTTATAGGGAATAAAAAAGAAATTCTTAAATGTGCTGAAGATTTAAAATGGGATATTTCAAAATTTGAAATCATTGATGAACCTATTGAAAATAATACTGCTGCTATTGCTGCAAAACTTGCTAGCCAAGATAAAGTAAAAATTATTGTTAAGGGTCATATTCATACAGATGTCTTAATGAAAGAAATTTTAAAAAGAGATTACAATTTACTTGGTAAAACTAGACTTAGTCACATATGGCATATGACAAATACTAAAGATGACAAGCCACTTATAATTACTGATGGTGCTTTAAATGTTTTACCCAATGTAAAAACAAAAATGCATATTTTAAGAAATGTAATTGATTTTTCAAACCGTATAGGAATTGAAAGGCCCAAAATTGCAGTTCTATCAGCAACAGAAGAAATTTTAGATAGTGTACCAAGCTCTATCGATGCAGATGAAATTACAAAACTTGCAAAAGAAGAAAATTTAAATGCTGATGTTTTTGGTCCCTTGGCATTTGATAATAGTATTTCAAAAAAATCTGCCGCTATAAAAGGTGTTAAAAATATTGTAGCTGGTAATGCAGATGTATTGCTAGTTCCAAGTGTTGAAACCGGAAATAGTTTGGTTAAAATGATGATTTATTTTATGGGAGCTTGTGCAGCTGGTGTAGTAGTAGGTGGTAAAGTTCCAATAGTAATTACTAGTAGATCTGATGAAGCACAAGCTAGATTAGCCTCTATTGCTGCAGCTGTTGTTGCTTTAGACTAATTCTTCATTGAAATAATGGCATTAATGTTTTAAATAAAGCTTCAAAATTAGAGAGGGAAACAATGGCTATAACGTACTTAAAAAAATCACCAAAAACATCTTCAACGGACGATACTAAAACAACTGGAATTGTTCAGGATTTATTAAAAAATATCGAAACTACAAAAGAACAAGGTTGTATCGATCTTACAAAAAAATTTGATAAGTACGATGGAGAAATCATCGTTTCTAAAGAAAGAATTGAAGAAATTAAAAAAACATTAGATCAAAAAACAAAAGATGATGTTCAATTTTCATATGAAAGAGTTAGAAAATTTGCTGAAGCTCAATTAAAAAATTATGGTCAAGATTTTGAAGTAGAGCTTTCTGATGGACTTTTTGCTGGTCAAAAATTAATACCTGTAAATACTGCTGGATGTTATGTACCAGGAGGTCGTTATGCACACATTGCATCAGCTGTTATGAGTGTAACAACAGCAAAGGTTGCTGGTGTAAAAAACGTTATTGCCTGTAGTCCTCCAAAAGAAGGAGTGGGTGCACATCCAACAATTATTTATACCGCAGATCTTTGTGGTGCTGATGTAATTTTAAATTTAGGTGGTGTTCCTGCAATTGCAGCAATGACTAATGGCTTATTTAATAACCCTCCTGCAGACATTATCGTTGGTCCTGGAAATCAATTTGTTGCTGAAGCTAAAAGAATTTTATTTGGAAAAGTGGGTATTGACTTGTTTGCTGGTCCTACTGAGATTGGAATTATTGCTGACGCTAAAGCTGACCCTGAGATAGTTGCTGTAGATTTAGTGGGTCAAGCTGAGCATGGTTATAATTCACCTTGTTGGTTATACACAACGAGTAAAGAGCTTGCAGAAAAAGTAATGAAAAGAGTTCCAGAATTAATTGCTGAACTACCAGAAGTTCCAAGAACAAACGCAGATGCAGCGTGGAGAGATTATGGTGAAGTTATCCTTTGTGATACTGATGAAGAAATGGCAACTATTAGTGATGAGTATGCTCCAGAACACTTAGAAGTTCAGACAGAAAATTTAGAGTGGTTTCACAAAAGACTTACAAACTATGGTTCTTTATTTATTGGAGAAGAAACAACTGTTGCTTATGGAGATAAATGTTCAGGAACTAATCATATACTTCCAACTAAAGGTGCGGGAAGATATACGGGTGGATTATTCGTTGGTAAGTTTGTTAAAACTTTAAGTTTTCAAAGAATGACAAAAGAATCTACTGAATTAGTTGGTGCTGCAGCTGCAAGAATTTCTAGATATGAAGGAATGGAAGCACATGCAAGAACAGGCGACGTTAGGCTTAAAAAGTACGGTTATTCTAGTTAAATTATATAATTTCCATTAGCACTGTTAAAGCCAAAATAGACATAAAAAGAATAATCAAATAATTTATTCTTTTCCACACTGTTGCACTTTTAAGATATTTAGAAAAATATTTTGAAAGATATCCTATTATAAAAAAAAATAGGAATGAAGAAATGGCTGCCCCAGCACCAAAGTAATACTTATCCACTTGACTAAGGCTTTTAGAGAAGTTTCCAAGGAAAAACACAGTGTCTGAATAAACATGTGGATTAAGAAAAGTAAAACCTAAAGTTTTAACTACAATGTTAGATAAATTATTAGTTTTACTATCCACATCAAATGAAGTTTCTGAAACTTTAGTTTTAATTTTTCCCCAAATAAAATGTAATAAAAATATTAAAAGTAAAATATTAAAAACTAACTCAATAGTTGGAGTAAAAAAATGATTCAGATACTGAAATAAAAAAATTCCTAAAAAAATTAATAAAAAGTCTGAAATTGAACAAATTAAACATACAATAAAAATATATTGTTTTTTTAAGCCTTGTTCTATGACAAATATATTTTGAGCACCTATTGCAAGAATTAAACTTAACCCAGTTAAAAAACCTAATATTAAATAATCCATTAAGTTTTATTAAACTCTTTTTTTACCCTGAACAACCCTATCAAGTATTAATGCAACAAATAAAATAGCTATACCCGCAAGTATACCTTGTCCAACATTAGCATATTGCAATGCCTCAAGAACATCTTGACCTAAACCTTTTGCACCAATTAGGGATGCTACAACTACCATGGCTAAACTTAACATTACTGTTTGGTTCACACCTGCTAAAATTGAAGGTGTAGCTAGTGGCAGATCTACTTTTCTCAGCAAATACCATTTAGTTGCACCGTATGCGATAGCAGCTTCTCGAATTGTTTCTGGCACTCCACGTAACCCTAAAACTGTAAGTCTTACAACAGGTGTACCACCAAAAATCATTGTAATAATTACTGCTGCAACCTTTCCAGTTCCAAAAAACGCTATTACTGGAATCATAAATACAAAAGCTGGCATTGTTTGCATGAAATCCATTATCGGTCTAATTAATGAATAAAATCTTTGTCGTCTTGCACAGAAAATTCCAAGCGGAATTCCAATTGCTATACTTAAAACTGCAGCAGTTCCTAATAAGGCAAGTGTAGTCATTGCTTTAACCCAGAAACCTAAAAAACCCATGTAACATAAAAATCCTGTAGAATAAATTGCAGCCCTGGGTCCTGCAGATAACCCAGTTAAAGTTACAATTGCAGTTATAATTACAATCCAAGGAGTTTTAACAAACAATAATTCTAAGAAATCTAATACGGACCTAATACCAATTGTTATAGCTGTAAAAATTAAATCTCCTTTAACAACGGCATAATCAAAAACAATTTCTATCCATTTAATTGAAAATAATCTTATTTCAGGATGTGTTGGGAACGTATCCATTATCTGAAGTAAGCCCGGAAAACTGTAATGGATAACTGTAAAAATCATTATAACAGAGGTAAAAACACCACTTAAAATGTAATTTTTCATCTGCATTCCTGGATGAATAGATTTATCGGATAACCATTCAGAATATTTCTTTTCTAAAATTGAATTTGCCAAAACACCCTGAACAATTTTAACTCCTATCAATAAAATAAAACCAAAAATTGCTATCCAAATTGCTGAAGCTTCTATTCTCGTAATTTCATCTAAATAACCTTGCATAGCATCCTCTAAGGATTTTATGTTTCTTTCAAAGACATCAATTTTGTCTGGATTATTTTCTATCGCAGCTTCTAATTGTTTATTTCTAAAGGCTATAGTGCTTTTTACTTGTTCAACTTTAGCAATGGCCTCTGCCGTAATATTACCAAATAAACCTCTGATTATTTGTACTACTGAAAAAGTTTCAATAATTAAAAAAGCTAAAGTCCAATTCCAAATATTACGCATTCCAAACCAAATTGGTCCAAATATGAATGCAAATAAATTAAATGAAAATGAGTAAGTAGGCTTGCTACCAATTTTTTTAAACTCTTTAATATAATAGTCTGGATTACTTTTTACAAAGTCAGTAATTAATTCATCTCTTGATGGGTTTCTGTTTGCTTTATTATCCATCACTACCCTCTACAACAGCTTTTAATAAGTCTGCCTGTGTTATTATACCAATATTTTTGTTTTCATTATTAATTACTAATATCGGCTCATCCTTAATAGAAGATTTTTCTATCAACTTATTTAGTAAATCATTTTCATGAACGCTTTCTAAATTTTTTGATATTAATCCAAATTCTTTTTCAAATTTCTCAACAGGCTGCATGATAGATTTTGCTTGAATAATTTTTAATCTAGATATTCCTTTTACAAAATCAGCAACATAATCATCTGCTGGTTTCATTACTATTTCTTCTGGTGTTCCTATTTGGATAACTTTTCCATCTCTCATGATAGCAATTCTATGACCCACTCTTACTGCTTCATCTAAATCATGAGTTATAAATACTGTAGTCTTTTTCATTTGTTTTGAAAGTTTGATAAATTCTGCTTGAAGCTGTCTTCTTATTAATGGGTCTAGTGCACTAAAAGGTTCATCCATTAATAAAACATCAGGATCCGCTGCTAAAGCTCTAGCTAATCCTACTCTTTGTTGCATTCCACCTGAAAGTTCATGGGCAAATTTATTTCCCCAACCTTGAAGTTCCACAATATCTAAAATCTTATTAGCAGCATCCAATCTATCATTTTTACTAATGCCTCTTATTTCAAGCGGCATTGCTATATTGTCTAAAACTGATCGGTGAGGCATTAGAGCAAAGTTTTGAAAAACCATGCCTATCTTTTTATTCCTTAAATCTTGTAAACTTTTTGGATCAAATTTCATCACATCTTCATTATCGATCAAAATTTGTCCTGAAGTAGGTTCTAGTAATCTATTAATATGTCTCACTAAAGTGGATTTACCACTCCCTGAAAGACCCATTACACAAAATATTTCTCCTTTTTTAACGTCAAAAGAGACATCTGATACACCAATTACTGAATTATATTTTTCTAAAGCTTCTTGTTTTGAAATACGATTATTTTGAATGGCATTTAATGCTTCCACAGAAGTGTTGCCAAAAATCTTCCAAACATTTTTTATTTCTATAGCAGAGTCCATCAGATCCGTTCGAAAATTTAATAATTTTTTAAAGAAATATACCCGGCAACAAATTTGGTTGCCGGGTAAAATTTAGTTTAACTTAAAGGCCTAACCAACCATCAACTTTAGACTTATTGTTTTTCATCCATGTTCTAGCAACATCAGCTGGATCTTTTTTCTCAACTGAAATTTGAAAAGCCATTAATGAAACATCGTCTGCTGACAATTGAAAGTTCTTAAAGAAATCAACAATCGCTGGTGACTTTGCTTCTAAAGAAGTTCCCCAACCGATTTGGATTTGCTTAAGAGCATCTTTTGATGCAACATAAGATTTTTTGTACCAATCAGCATCTTCTTTAGGCTGAACCATTTTGTATTTTGCTTCATCGAACTTAGGTTCAGTTAACATAACTACATCAGCCATTCCCCAAATTGCATGTGGCTTGTAACAATAAAATGCATAACCTTCACCTTTTTTAATAGAGTCAAGCACTCTTGCATTTTTTACAGCTTCAGCAGCTCTGATTGCTTCAATGCCTGCATCGTATAAACCGTAATCTCTAAGTTTTACTTGGTTTACATTTGCAGAAGCCCATCCATCAGCACCAATCCAAAACTCACCTTTACCATTTCCGTCACTGTCCATTGCTTTAACAACTTCTGGTCTAGCTAAGTCTTCAATTGCTGTAATATTCATTTTTTTAGCAAATTGTTGAGACACACAATATCCTTGGTTTCCTTCGTAAGGTTTTGAACTTAACTTAAGAGTTCCTTTAGGAACTAGATCGTTAGTATAAGCCTGTTGATTAGGTAGCCAGATATCAGGGTGAACTTCTATCTCACCTTTGCTTCTATCAATTGCCGCGTAGATTGCAGTATTATTTCCTGGAACTAATTCTGCTTCTCCACCCATTTTGTCATTAACAACTGCTGCTAATAAATTTGCAATAGCTGTTGCACCTGTCCAACCTGGATCTCCAATTTTAACTTTCTCAGCAAATGTTGAAAAAGTAGCAAATAAAGAAATCAAACCAGCTACAAGTGTAGTTTTTATTATTTTCATTATATCCCTCTCGATTAATTTAAAAAAACTAGCATAACTTAAAACTTTTGAGCAAGTCAAAGAAAATTATCTACTTATAATCCCTAATATTATTTATCTTTTTATGAATGACTAATCCAAATAGTCTTGGTTTGAAGGTATTGGTCCAGAGCTTCTGTACCTTGATCTCTACTTAAAGATCCAGATTGTCTGTATCCACCAAAGGGCGTTTTAATATCTCCTTCAGAAAAAGTATTAACAGAGACAGTTCCACAAGGTAAACTTTTAGCCATATGAAAAGCCCTATCTATATCTTGAGTAAAAACACTTGCATGCAATCCATACTTTGAATTACTTGCAATTTTCAAAGCTTCTTCATCACTATTGATTGTAAGAACACCAAGTACTGGTCCAAAAATTTCCTCTTGGGCAATAGTCATGTTCTCTTTTAAATCATCAAAAAGAGTTGGTTTTGCAAAAAAGCCTTTTTGATCTTTACTTGAAACTCCTCCAAATAATAATTTGGCACCTTCATCAACTCCTTTTTGAATGTACCCATCAACAGTTGCTAGATGTTTTTTAGAAATCATTGATCCCATATTAGAGCTTGGATCTAAAGGATCTCCTACTTTAAGATCTTTTACTTTTTTGGAAACTTTATCTAAAAATTCATCTTTAACTTTAGTGTGAATTATTTGCCTCATATTTGCAGAGCAGTTCTGTCCACCATTCCAAAAGGCAGAATTAATTGCATTATCAATTAAATTATCTGTAATCTTTGCATCTTCTAAAACGATGAACGGACTTTTACCACCCATCTCTAAACCAATTGTCTTTAAATTACTTTCACCAGAATATTTCATGAACAGTCCTCCAACTTCTGTTGAGCCAGTAAATGAAACTGCATCAACATCATTGTGTCTACCCAGTGCTTCTCCCACATCTCCAAAGCCAGGTAATACATTTAAAACTCCATCTGGAATACCTGCTTCTTTAGCAATTTGAGCAACTCTAATTGCAGTTAAAGGTGTGTCTTCTGCTGGTTTAATTATAACAGAGCATCCTGCAGCTAACGCTGGTGCCATTTTCCAAACTGCCATCATTAAAGGGAAGTTCCATGGAACAACTCCAGCAACAACACCAATTGGTTCTTTAACAATTAAACTAGTTAACGATGGTTCTGTTGGTCCAACTTTACCAAATACTTTATCTATTAATTCTCCATACCACTGGAAATGCATTGGCGCGTCATTTGCAACTTCATTAATACAATCTCCAATTAATTTTCCAGTATCCACACATTCAAGAACTGAATTTTCTTCACCAGTTTGTCTTAATAATTCTGCAAATTTCAGTAAGACATCTTTCCTAAACTCTGGAGATGTTCTGGACCAAATTCCACTATTAAAAGCTTTTCTTGAAACTTTAACTGCTAGATCAACATCTTTATGATTACATTTTGAAACTGCACAAAGGACTTCGCCTGTTGCAGGGTTTATATTTTCAAATTTTTCGCCATCAATAGCTTCAACATATTTACCATCAATAAAGGCTCTTCCTTCAAGCTTTAAATTTTTAGCGATTGATTTGTAGTTAACAGCCATGATCTTTGTAGGCTATTACTTAAAAGATTAATTATCAATAATTAATTCATTGGTCCAAACCAGTCAAACTTATTAGTCCAGTTTCTCCAATTACAAGTTGGTCCAATTCTATTCTTGTACCACTTGTTTGATTTTTCAGCTTTAGACATAATCTTAACTAGCTTTGGATGTGTGTACTTTCCAAGATTTCTTTCACACATAATTTCATACGGATTATATGGATCTTTAGATGTTGGAGTTAGATAAACACTATCAATTAACTGAGGACACCCTTCAATATCATGAGTATACAAATTTCTATTTAATTTAAAGCCGACACTTAGCATATGATCAGTGCCACCGTTATAATGATCTGAATAGTGAATTTTTTTCATACCTTTAATACATCTTATTCCCATTAGCTGAGTATGAAACAATTCATGTATATTAATCTGTGTTAATCTTTCTTCATTGTTATGACCATTGCTTCTTACAAAAATTCCACCTATTCCAACGCCAGCATCTCCACCATGATTTCCAGCATTAACATCGGTCCATAAAAAATATGTTTTCTTCTTATTTGTGAAACCACCAAATTGGTGAAAATAATGTCCCATTTGGGTATTAACACTGTTATCTTTTAATTCTTTCCAGTTCTTACTCGTTCTAATAAAAGTGATATCTAGTTTTCCATCTTCTCTATAATCATATCTAAATTTTTTACCTTCGCCACCTGAACCTTTGTTTACTTTAGTAGCCTCAAGCATTGCATCATTAGCTTTTTCCAAAATATCCTGCATTTTACCATTGATATCTAGCTCTCTATCCTCAGCATCAGATGGCAGTAAATAAATAAAGTGTATTTGATGATCGTCAGTTATATCAGGCTGATCTTCAAAATATCTTCCAGGCTTTTGATCTTTAGATAAATCTATTTTTTCAAAATCTTTAATATCCTTAGCTGAAAAAGATGTTGATAAGAATGAAAAAAATAAAATTAGAGTTATTGATAAAATTTTAATCATTTATGTAATAAATTCTAAAATAATTATTAAAAATAGTAAAGTTAATAAAAACCAATTTAGGTTATATAAACCTAAAATAGGTTTTAAAATTATTATTAATCTTTAAAATCTTAGAACTACGTCTAATGAACCATTTTTTTTTAGACTTTTTAGAAATTTTGAAAGAGTTTTCAATTCAATTCGAGCAAAAGCTTTCATTAGTTCTTCAGTATTTAGCAGCCAAAGGTCATCGTAGAGCTAGGTTTGATTTAGAGAATAACAAGGATACCTGGTTAATTCCTTAAAAACTTTAAAGTTAGTAGATACCAAATTCTTTTTCCCACGGAGCAGTGACATCATCTCTTGTGTAGAAACATTGATAACCTATCCCTCTTCTATCTTCAAAATTTTTGTAGTCATGTTTGGTAATTTTCCATTTATCTTTTGATAAACAGGTAACCTCAAATGGATCAAAAGGTGTATCTGATGTTGGTGTAAAATAGACACTATCTTGAAGATCGGGACATGATAAATTTTTATGACCCCAATAATCGTCATTTTTTGGATCCAAAGTCATATTTCTTCCATCACCTTGTAAGCTCATCATGTCTGAGGATTTATTAGTATTATGCCCATTAACATGTTTTGGTGAACACGAATATATTCCACCCATTGAGTGCAAAGCTTCATGTAATAAAAAATAACCAACTTCACTTTTATTTAATCTGCTACCGCTTGCTGTTGAGAAAATATTAAAAATTGGAAAACCTGCTGAATAAGGCCACTCAGCATATGAATAATCACCAAAATTTACATATATTTTTTTTGGGTTATTAAACCCAGCATTGATAATTGTTCGCTCTGCCAAATTTCCACAACTACCACTACAATCTCTAAATTCTTTTTTAGTTACTCCAAGACGAATAAAACTAATATCTAACTTTCCATCTTTTCTATAATCAAGTTTCATTCTTTGACCTTCACCATTCATGGTATTTGATTTTTCGTTAGCTTTTTTAGTTGTTTTATAAGTCCAATCATTTGCAACTTTAATTAATTGTTCAACTTTTCCATTTATATCCCCCTCTTTATCTTTTGAATCTTTGTAAAGAGTGTAGATAACATGAATTTGAAAATCATTAGTAATATCTGGCTGGTCTTCAAAAAACCTTCCTGGCTTTTTATCTTCATCTAAAAAAACTGGTTTTGATTGTCTTTCTCTATCTAGGTCTTTTTGGCTTACACTTAATTGATCGTAATTTTTCCAGACAATTTCATCATTAATTGAAAAAATAAAACAATCTGCCTTAGTAAATTTTTTTGCATTTTTTTTACAAGATTTGTATGCACTCTTATGGCCCTTCTTATTAATCCCATACATTGGCATTGAAGCGCCTGATGAACAGCCATCTTCAGAAATAGATACATACATTATAAAATCCCTACCTTCTGATTTTGCTTGTTCATAACTTCTTTTATAGTCTCCTAAAATAGTTTCTTTGCAATCTTCTTGATAAAAACCTCCTGAACCTACTTCATTTAATCCAGCATGTGCAATTGAAGAAAAAAAGATTGTAAAAATAAGAATTAGAAAGTTTTTCATATTAATGAAGATAAGATTATCATTTTAATTGTGGTATTAAATTACAAAAATTAAATTAGTAAAAAAAGTAACAATAATTTTTTAAAATAAATTACTGACCCTGTATAGTAATAGTTTGTTTCGGCGGAGCAGCAGATAGAGTTTGCGCACTACCACATGTTCCAGATGTATCCATAATTCCTGCACTTGTATCATAGGCCAAAAACACAGTTGGGGAAATTCCAGCTTTTGCAGTGTAAGGTGATGTTAATGGTTGCCTTGCTCTAATATGAGTGTCACCTAGAGTAACTGTGCCAGGAATTTGTACAGAGGACCCTGTTGAATTTGAACCTTCTAATGCTGAGTAAAGAGCAGGATTAACAAATTCAGGTACTAATAATGTTACTTCTGCCTCTTCACCTTCAGTTTGAGTAC
>Ga0233443_1001545_pt1 | contig 19856 bp, 22 predicted proteins | sample SI_123_September_2_FD_182784 | JGI IMG/M metagenome (GOLD analysis project Ga0233443, IMG submission 182784) | Seawater microbial communities from Saanich Inlet, British Columbia, Canada - SI_123_September2016_200_MG | ecosystem: Environmental > Aquatic > Marine > Inlet | place: Canada: British... | reverse complement strand
GCGTTAGATGTTGATCTGGATGACGAGTATCTTATCGATCACATAGCTAGCCACCTCAGGCCCAAGCCATGGACCTTGGCGGAGGAGCGGCTAGGTCTCTGGTGACGCCAGACCCCAAGGTCTCTTTTTTGTTGCCTGATTACCCGCCCGCCAGAAACACCATAAATCCCACCTCGGCTCGCTTACAACTTTGAGGCATGGCGAAAATGGGGTTTTTGGCGGGGGTCCCCGATCGTCGGCAGAGAAGAGCATGGCGCGGCAGATGGCATCGTCTCCGTCGGGCTCGGGCGAGTGACTACGTTTCGGGATTCGGATTGTCAGCATTGTTTCGCCTCCGCGTCACCGGAGATGGAGTGATGCTTCGATCAAATTTGGCAAACCAGGAGTATGTGATCCGTCCCTATACGGTTTAAGGCACTCCAATCAGCTAAATACACCCGGATCCTATTTAACGGCACTTTCGATAGATCAAGAAAAGTTTGCCTACTGGAAGCGCGTTAGCAAGGTAAAAAAACATTGTAAAAACAGCAGGTTAGATGAAAATGCCTCTTGACCGAGAATCGATATTGGGTTATTGTTCCGAACTGGGTGCCAAGTCGTCTGTTGCTACGACGATGAGGTTTCAGCTCAATCGAGCGCGGCTCGAAAATGGCCCAGACGAAGCTGAACATAAACGCAAGTGCGAAATGTTCGATGATACGTATGTGATCATTGGGTGCCAGTAGCTTTCATTTTGAATGGAGCTATAGGTATGTCTAAACGCACACCCTCTATTTATACAAAACCACCTCAGGTTTCTTCCGCGAAGGAAAAAGCTATGCCTGTCCTTGAAAACGATCAGGAGCAGGCAACTCAAAACACACACGACATCATCACGGTTGTTCGCGACCCTGAACGCGCTCTCGGCAAGCTTTACCGACTATCGGAGGATGGCACGGTTGAGAAATCAGCCAACGTCAAACTTTCGTTTGGCATTGCCGTTCAGCACAAGGTGTCGACGGAAATGGATTATTGATATGTCAAGGAAAACGATAACTGCCATCATGCAGTTCAAATGCCCAAGCTTCAGTTGCCAAAGCATGATCACTTATGAGATCGGAATGTCGGACGATGGCGGTTTCTATATTCGCGTTCTCAAGAGCAGCGGAGGAGGAGCTTGTAATTCCCAGTGGTTCTCCCTTTCGGAGCTGAAGAAAAAACTGAAGAAAACTGACGAACGGATTTGGTCTGGTACGTTTGAAGAAATATTCAGAAAGAAATGCAACAACACATCTTCATTCTTGCTGGCTGCGTTGTGTCATGAGGGAATTCTGGTATTCAGGATCGACCGAGATCCGAAGAAAACGCGGAGCCCCTATTGGCTGATGCTCAGCAGCACCGCAGAAAGAGCGACTAGAGAGCACAATAGTTTGCCCGTCATTCATGAGTGACGCAGCTATGAACAAGAACATAGAAATATCCGCCGCAAAAAAGAGCCCAAGTCCGCGAATTTCGAGTTCAAAGAGGCTGGATGGGAAGTTAGCGAAGCTATCATCTGAACTATTCCCCAATCCGCCTGAGGGAACCTATTCAAGCCCTGAGGTTACGCTCGCCAATATAAGTCACCTGTTCAGAAATTATGGCATTACCGCGAGATACAATCTCATCAAGAAGAAGCCGGAGTTCTTGGTCGAGAACCTGTCTGTGCTGGCAGACAACAGTGACAATGCTATTTTCAGCTACATCAAGAGTTTGGCAAATTTGAATGGAATGCGATCGTCCGATGTTCTGCGGTTTGCTGAGACCGTCTGTTCTGCAAATCCGTTCAATTCTGTTGCGATCTGGATAGAGAGCAGACCCTGGGACAGAGTTGACAGGCTTCCCCAGATTTACGATACGCTCACAACCGACGCGGATTTTCCAACTGCGTTGAAGGAAGCGATCATGAGACGCTGGCTACTCAGTGCGGTGGCGGCGGCCTGTATGACAGAGGGGTTTCGGGCCCGTGGTCTGCTCACGTTGCAGGGGAAGCAAGGTCTCGGCAAGACGCAATGGTTTGCGCGACTGGCAAGCGAAATGCATTCGAATACCCCGGTCGTATTGCTTGGACAGCACCTCGATATCGCCAACAAGGATGATGTGCTGACGTCCATCCAACACTGGATTGTCGAACTCGGAGAGCTGGATAGTACTTTCAAGAAGGACATTGCAGGGTTGAAGGCTTTCATCACGAAGGATTGCGATCAAGTCCGTAAGCCCTATGACCGAACTGACAGCGTTTTTCCACGTCGAACTGTCTATGGCGGTAGCGTCAATTCGCCATATTTTTTGGTGGACCCGACGGGTAACTCGCGTTTCTGGACGCTGCCCGTAGTCGCAATTGACTACGAGCACAAGGTCGATATGCAACAGGTGTTTGCCCAACTCCATGTGGAGTTTGCTAAAGGGGAGCAGTGGTGGCTCACACCCGAAGAGGAAGCATTGTTAAATGAGCAGAATTCCTTCCATTTGGCGACTAACCCCACTCAGGAACTTGTTCGGAGCGCGATAGATGTGAATCGTGTCGGCGCAGATGACCTGCCCGCGTTCGGAGCGCGGGAGCTGTTGGTGGCGCTCGGCATCAAGGAGCCTGGCAACCCTCAGGCACGTGATTGTGGAGAGGTTTTACGGGAACTTCTGGGAAAGCCCAAACGCATCCAGGGTTATGACAAGTGGCGCGTGCCGCTGATGAAACAAGAGGACGTGACTCGAGTGTAAGCGGCCCCACTTGCTCTGTCGGCATGCAGGCGCGTTTCCTCAACTGGTCCAAGGTGTTGTCCCTTGGGTGGGGGAGGGGTGGGGACCTCTGAAGATTTCAAAACATCGCACTTGCCGTGCGATGGCCTTTGGGATTTCCAGTGGTCAGCCTCCCCTCCCTCCACCTCGCAACCAATCGAGGTTTGTCGTCCCCACACGGCGTTGTTTTTAGCGTCGGATTCTTGACCCCATCGGCGACCTGAAACCGCTGCCCACGGCTCACTCTGGGACACCTCGGGCCAGCTGTTCCTGAGGGCTGCCGGAACGCGGCCCCCGATCTGACCTCATTGTTCAAGTTCCAACTTTCTCTCAAAGGAAAACCAAAATGATTACCAAACTGACCGAACCTTTAGTCTCTCAACTCGTCTGCCCGGATGGCAAGAAACGAATGGAATGTTGCGACGCCGACTTACCGGGTTTGTACCTGTTGGTCCGTGCCGGGAGCGATATCCGGACCTATTTTCTGCGTTATAAAAATAGCCTTGGTAAGACCGCCCACAAGAAGCTAGGGCGCACGACCGAGATTACTCTGGCCAAGGCCCGGAAGGCTGCAAAGATCTTTAAGGCAGATCTTCTTGCGAATGGTCATGTCTCCAACAGCGAAGCTAAAAGCGACAAAGGAAGCTTGCTTCTTGATGATTTCTGGACGGAAAACTATTTGCCCTACGCCGCGCCCCGGAAGCGGTCCATCAAGCGCGATGAACAGATCTACCGTTTGCAGATCCAGCCCACATTAGGGCGCTCCCGCCTGAACGAAATTACCCGTCAGCAAGTCCTTAGCTTAGCAGCATTCCATAAGAATAACGGATTGTCCGCTGCCAGTGCCGATCATGTATCGAAGCTCATCAGTCGCCTGCTCAATCTGTCGGTCGAATGGGACCTGCTGGAAAAGAACCCGGCAGCCAAGATCCAGCTGTTCCGTGAAGACAACAAGGTACAGCACTTCCTGGATGATGAACAACTGCGTCGCCTGATGCAGGTCCTTCAGACGGACCCCAATCGACCTGTCTGCCTTATTGCCCAATTTCTATTGGCGACGGGATGCCGTTTGAATGAAGCCCTGACAGCCGAGTGGCGGCTAATTGACCGTGAGAACAGGGTTTGGCGTGTCGCGGCGTCGAACTCCAAAAGCAAAAAGTCCAGAGCGGTGCCGCTGACGGATGCCGCTCTGAGGGCTCTGGATGAGATTGGAACGGAAGGGCGCTACCCATTCGTGTTCACCAACGAAGAAACGGGACTGCGTTACACCCATGTCCGCCACACATGGATCCGCTTGAGAAAGAAAGCTGGTTTGCCGTGGCTTCGGATGCACGACCTGCGGCATACGTTCGCGAGCATGTTGGTCAATGCCGGGCAGTCGCTTTACACGGTCCAGGAGTGCCTAGGTCATTCGGATGCGAAGGTGACGCAGCGTTACGCTCATCTGTCTTCGCAAACACTTCAGGATGCCGCGAACTGTGCTTCAGACAAAATCCTGTCTGCGTTGCAGGCGGTGGAGTAGGGAAAGGGCCGCTCGGGGATATGCCTCGGGTGGCCTTTTCCTAAGTTGAAATGAAATGACTGCTTATGGGGTATAAGCGGAATACGCAATACTGTCGATAATATGTCCGAGATTGACCCAATTCGGACAATCAAAAATAAACAGCCCAAGCAACAAGATGGATCAACCATTCAACCGATGGTGATTTGTGACACGAACTAGGCACAGCAGGCTTTGAATCAACAAGCGACTACAAACATTCATTACCCTGACTGTTTAGGTCTAATGCCGGGGTGGGCGCTCATACTACCTGACTTTTCCTGGGAAACTCTCAAGGTAAAACTATTTGACTTGAACTCAACGCTGAATCATGGATGGCAACCACGACCTCAAGTGTTTTTGCCGCGTCGCGCGCCGTCGTAATGGGTTCTTCTTGCCCGCATATGACATGCGCGAAGTGACGGGCTTGCAGTTGCAGCGGATCCTCTGCTTCTACAATGACCTGGTCGTGTGACATAGCTACTTGCCAGCTTCGCGCGCCGTCGTGACGCCATTTCGTCATGGTTGGCACACCGAGAGAACCTTTTGTGCCTGCGAACAAATAGCAGTCCTGACCAGTGTTTGGATATGTGTAGGAGGTTCGTTCGCCGGAGGTTAGCTCCCAACTCCACGGTGAGGCGACGGTGTCAGAAAGCATTATCGTAGCAAGTGCACCGCCCTTGAAACGAAAAAGAATTGCGGCAGTGTCCTCAATCTGAAAACCTCGACGGGCATTGGACGTCATGGCTTGCACAGCCTCTATGTCACCAGCAATAAAACGCAAGCTGTCGATGTCGTGGATCAAGTTTATCATCACCGGACCACCACCAGATTCACTTCGCCAGGAGACGTCAAAATAGTCCTCAGGTTTGTGGGCCAGCCATGTCGCTGAGATCGCTGTCAAATGACCCAATTCACCACTACTGACAATCTCCCTTGCCTTTCGTACGATCGGATTGAAACGCCGATGATGGCCGACGAGAACCGGAACACCATGTCTTTCCGACGCGTTAGCCAAGTCCAGCGCATCTTTCAACGAATCTGACACTGGTTTTTCAACTAGAACCGGGATGCCGCGATCAAGGCAGGTAAGGGAAAGGGGTACATGAAGTTTATTAGGTGTGGCGTTGATTACACCATCAGGCCGAATTTCATCCAACATTGCGGACAGGTCGGGATAATATGCGACGTCATATTTCGACGCGACTTTTGCTCCTGCAGGCGAAGGATCGACAACGGCGACCGTTTCGCAAACCACTTCGGAGTCTAGTATCTCTAGATGGCGCAAGCCAATAGGTCCGGCCCCCAATAGCGCGAGACGAACTCGTTCTTGTTGAACCATTATCTCTGGCCATGCTTTTTGTCGGTGAACACTGACGACACCTTGTGGCTTTCGTGTCGGCTTTCCTGGTCGGCAGAGGCCATGACGATAGCTGACAATCGTGCCGTTGAATCCCTCACTGCATACCAGCCTTCTTCGGTTCGTTCACCTGTCGGCGGGGACGTCAATTCAAAGTGGTTGAAGGCATCTTCGCCCCGCACCAGCATGGCCCGCGTGCGCCCACCAAGTTGGCGCACACTTGTCGGGATATAGCGCACTACAAATCCCATGCGCGGGCGGCTGGATACATTTGGTTCCGATCCATGAACCAGTTGAACGTGGTGCAGGCTCATTTCACCAGGACTCAGAACAACATCAATCGTTTCCATTCTCTCAACATCGACCTGAATTTCCTGTCCTCTGGAGAGAAGGTTTCCTTCGTTAAAGGTATCCTTGTGCGGCAACTGATCAAGATTATGGGAGCCGGGAGCAACTTGCATGCAGCCACTTGTCGGCGTCGACGGGGTCAACGCAATCCATGCAGTGGTAATGGTATTGGGTTCAAGACCCCAGTAGGTCGAATCCTGATGCCAGCTGACATAGCCGCCGTCGCCCGGGTCCTTGGTGAAAAACTGCGAAGACCAGATCAGCAGGTCTGGGCCCAGAACCTTTTCGACGGCATCCAGAACTTTTGCATGGGTTGCCAGATCATAGAGCCAGGGAAAGAGATAATGCGGACTGGTGTTCAGGACCTGCGCCGTCTTATCATCACCCGATTTGCGGACCGCCAGCACCCGTTCCCCGATCGCCTCAGCCTCGGTTTCAGGCAGGACCCTGATTGGCATGGCGATTCCATTTTGATCATACTGGTCGAGATCCCATGCCATCGCTCAGACTTTCCAATCAGTCGAGGAATACGGAAGTGATTTCAGGGAACATCAACATGACCGCAAGAACAATCAACTGCATAACAATGAAGGGCAAAAAGCCTTTGAAAATATCCGTCAGCTTGATGTGCGGCGGGGCAACTGACTTCAGATAGAAGGCGGCTCCACCAAAGGGTGGGCTGAGGAAACTGACCTGCATATTGACGCAGAATAAAATGCCGAACCAGACCGCCATATGTTTGGATTCCAGTCCACCAAGAAGCCCCATGTCTTCGGTGCTGAATTTGGCGACAATTGGCAGAAACACTGGCATCGCCAGAAGCACGATTCCGACCCAGTCCATGACAGCACCCAAAAATAGAAAGACAGCCATCATCATCAGGATGACACCCATGGGCGGCAGGTCAAAACCAACAATGGAGTTGGCGACAAATGTGGGGCCACCGATCAGCGAATAGGCACCGGCCAGGGCCGTTGCGCCAAACGTCACCCAGATAATCGTGCCGGTGGATCGCATGGTCCGCTGCAGGGCTTCCAGAAATAATCCAAAGGAAAACTCACCGCGCATCTTGATAATGAGCAAGGTTCCGATACAACCAATGGCGGCAGCTTCGGTAATCCCGGTGATGCCGCCGTAAATGGAACCCAAAATCGCAAAAACCAGCATGACCGGGGGCAGCACGCCCTTCAGGGCGATAAGCTTGTCCTTCAGCGTGACTTCCACCTCAAGCTCGGGCAGGGGGGCCAGAGAAGGGTTCATGCGTGTACGAACCATGATGTAAGCGATGTATATACCGCCCAGCATCAGTCCTGGCACAATGGCCGCCTTGAACAGGGCGTGAATCGATGTTTCGGTGACAACGCCGTAGATAATAAGGACGATCGAGGGCGGGATCATTGTACCCAACGAGCCGGAAGCGCAAATCGTGCCAACAGCGAGGTTCTGGTCATAACCAAGGCGCAACATTTGCGGCAGGGCAATCAGGCCCAACAGAACAATCTCGCCACCGATAATGCCGGACATGGCCGCCATGATGATCGCCATAATAGACGTGACAATGGCGATCCCGCCCCGGGTTTTGCTCAGCCAGATATTCAGTGAGCTGTACATGTCCTTGGCGATATCACTGCGCTCCAGCAACATGGCCATAAAAATAAACAGGGGAACGGCCAGCAAGGCGTGCTCAATGGTGATGTCATACATGCGTTGACCAAGGATGAAGAACCCTCGTTCACCAAACTTCCAGTAAGCAATGGCTGCCCCCAGGAAGCCCGATGCCAGACCCAGCGGCACACCCAGTGCCAACAGGACGATAATACCAATCAGCAACAGCAGCGAAATTTCAGCGACACCCACAGAACGATCCCCTTACACGTCGTCGATCGGGACATAAACCTCTTTGGGTTTCGACCAGTCCGCGATCAGATTGTTGATTGTCTGTACCGCCATCCAGGTACAGGCGATGACGATAAGTGGTTTCATGGTCGCCGGGATCGGTGGGTTCCAAGCCGAACCATACAGCTCCCACGTCGTCAGCTTCATCATGGCGTTCTTGTAATATCCGGTTGCAGCTGCATAACAAAAAATCACGATACAAGCTGCGGATATCAAATCAAAAATACGTTGCACAGGTCGGGATACCATGTCGTAGACCAGAACAACCCGTATGTGGCTACGCTGTTGCATGGCGTACAAACCGGACAGCAAAAAGATAACTCCGCCCAGCCAACGCGAAATCTCTTCCACCCAAAGTGTAGGTGCTTTGAAAAAGTAACGCATCACCACTTCGTAAAACATGAAGGCCATGATGAGTGATACGATGAACATGAGCATCGACGCCATATACAGCGTTATCCGGTCAACAATGGAAATTTTTCTGATTTCATCATCGGCAGTCTGGTGGATGGTCATGGCCAGCATCGGTACCAAACGTGGCGAGATAAAAATCATCCAAGCGATGGCCCCCACTGATAAGCAGGATATCCAGATGATGGTCGAGGTTTCAAGTTCTGGCATGTTGGCCTCACATAAAGGCGGAAAGAAGAACAGTCACACAGCAACCATAGAATAAATAGACTGCAATCAATTAAAAAAGTGGCGAGTAGTCGGGGACTACCCGCCCTTTTTCATCACCTAATATTATTTGATCAGGCCGAGACGCTTCATGTAAGCAATGTGGCTGTCCACAAGCATACGTGCTTCTGGCGTTTTATCTGCCCATTGCTGCCATTTCTTCTGAGCAGCGGCACGGAAGGAAGCCCGGTCTTCTGCAGACCAGTCGTGCAGTGTCACGCCTTCTTTCTGGATGGTAGCCGCAACTTCACTCATATCCACTTGTTGGCTCATGGTGTGCTGGAAGGAAAGCTTCTGCATGGCCACATTCAGGATGGCTTTCAAATCAGCGGGCAAGCCGTCGTAAACTTCCTTGTTGAGTGCCAGATGATCCGACGGCATGGAGTGAAAACCAGGATAGGTTGTGTATTTTACCAGATCATAAAGGCCCAGTGATTTGTTGGTGGATACGTTTGAGGCATCAGCACCATCAATGATTTTTGTTTCGAGGGCCGTGAAGATTTCACCAAAATCCATCACGATGGGTGAGGCGCCCATTTCAGCGAAGATTTCAGTTTCCATGCCAGGAGGTGAGCGGAATTTCCAGTCCTTCAGATCAGCCGGCCCCCGGAGAGGCTTCGACGAGTTCATGGATTCCTGTCCACCAACCCACCAGCCGATCAGATGCATGTTATATTTGTGGTAGAGGGGCTGGGCGGCTTCCAAACCACCGCCATAATACAGCCATGAATATTGTTCCCAAGGTGTGTTATAGCCACCCATGATATCGCCGAGGAACTGGAAGGCCGGGTTTTTGCCGGTCTGATACGCAGCGCCGGTCATATCGCCATCCAGAATACCATTTGAAGCGGCATCAAATGTTTCGGTCGATTTTACCACTGATCCCGAATAAAACATTTCCAGCTTCAAACGACCACCGGACATAGCTTCAACATCTTTAGCAAAAATAGCGGCGTTTTTGCCATTCAATGATTCCGCACTCAGATGTGTCTGGACTTTAAGTGTGTAATTCTTGGCACTAGCCAGGCCGGTCATGGCTAGCGAAAGTGCCGCTGCACAGGCAGCAACCTTAAGTAATTTCATAACAATCTCCCTGAGAATTCTGTTGCTATTTCTTATATGGTATCTTAGTCATATGATGACCAATTGGACGAGTCAACAAATAACTGAACGCAGGTTTTCGAGAATAAACGATGTCGCTCACAGTTAATTCCGCAGGGCAAATGTAAAGTGGTGAAAAAAACCAACACAAAGCGGCAACTCAATCTGACAGAGTCCCTGATCAGTGATATGCGGGTGCAAATTACCAGCAGCAAGCTCAAACCCGGCGACAAGTTGCCGACTGAACAAAAACTTGTTGAGGCCTATGGTGTTAGCCGGACCGTTGTCCGCGAAGCAATTGCCGCACTTCGGGCAGATGGTCTGATGGAGTCGCGCCATGGTGTCGGTGTATTTGTTCTTGTACCCCCGGAAAAATCAGACGATTTCAGGTTTTTGGATGAAGACCCGGGAAGGGCTTCTTCGGTCGTGGAAACACTGGAATTACGAGCCGCAGTTGAAATCGAAGCAGCTATGATCGCAGCTCAGCGCAGATCTCCGGGGCAAGACGCGCGGATCAGGGATTGCTTTCAGGACACACTGGAGGCAGTTGAAGGTGGCAGAATTGCAGCCGCAAGCGATTTCGCATATCACATTGCCATCGCCGAAGCGACGAATAATCCACGTTTTGTCGAGTTCCTTGAATATCTTGGTCTTCGGGCCATGCCTCGCTCGCAAATCGAGCGGGCCTACGAAAGTGTTGCGGATGCCGAACGCCGGGACCAGCGTCTTCATGGTGAGCATCGGGCCATTATGGAAGCCATCAGTCAGCGCGATTCAGTCGCTGCTGGTGAGGCCATGCGCGAGCATCTCAAGGGTAGTCAGGATCGCTATACACGGTTGATTTACAGCAGTCGTTGATTGGCCGGTCGATCGGGGAGGTTTTGCTCAGATATATCACAAGAGATATTATCAATTTGACTTAGTCATCATATGACATTAGGGATTTGTCCTTCTCTGATTATGAGAAACCTTATTCCGGGAGATGACGTAAGCATGCAAACTGACGAAATCAAAAGCAGGATTGGTTCGGGATTGCTTTCCTTTCCTGTGACGCACTTTGATCAAGACCTCAGGTTCTCCAGAAAAAACTATCAAGACCATGTCGCCCGCCTGTCGCAATATGATGCGGCCGGGTTGTTTGTTGCAGGCGGGACAGGTGAATTTTTTTCGCTCACGCCATCCGAAATCATCGAGGTTCTCTCGGCGGCCAGGGAAGTGGTTCTTGATACCCCAATCATCTGCGGCTGTGGTTATGGAACACATTTGGCGGTCAGTATTGCCTGCGAGGCAGAGCAGGCGGGAGCTGATGGTTTGTTGATCCTGCCGCCATACCTGGTCAATTCTACCCAGGAAGGTTTGTATGCCCACGTCAAAGCCATATGTGATGCCGTGAACATTGGCGTCATTATCTACAACCGTGACAATTCAATAATTAGCGCAGACACATTGCTCAGGCTTTGTGACAGTTGCCCCAACCTGATCGGCTTTAAGGATGGTTCAGGGAATATTGGCCTGGTCCGGGAAATCAGCACCAAAATGGGTGACAGGCTGTCCTATATCGGGGGGATGCCGACAGCAGAATTGTTTGCCGACGCTTATTAATGCGGCGGGCATGACGACCTATTCTTCTGCCGTGTTTAATTTTTTACCGGAAATGGCTCTGCGATTTTTCAGAGCCTCGTGTGATGGTGATACGGCAACCACCGAACAATTGCTCAAGGACTTTTTCTTTCCTTTCGCCAAAATCCGGGACCGCCAGCCTGGATATACCGTATCAATCGTCAAGGCGGGCCTCAGAATTGTGGGAGAAGATGCGGGTCCTGTTCGCTCTCCACTTACAGATCTGACGTTGGAAGAGCACGATATGCTGCGGCCGCTGGTGGAAAAATACAGATAAGGCTTTTTATCATGAAAAGAATTCTGATGACCGGTGCAGCGGGTGGCGCAGGTGCTTTCCTTCGCCAGGAATTGCATGGGCGCTATCATTTGTGCCTGTCGGACCGGATTGAAATTACTGACTGTGGGCCTGGCGAGAGCTTTGTTGAAGCTGATCTTGAAGACCCGGTCTTGATCCGTAAGTCCCTGTCAGGCGTTGATGGCATTATCCATCTCGGCGGGTATTCCGTCGAAGGCGACTGGCACAGCATTCTGAATGCCAACATCATTGGTGCCTACAACCTCTATGAAGCGGCCCGGCTGGAAGGAGTGAAACGGATCGTCTTCGCCAGCAGCAATCATGCCATGGGTTTTTACGATCGCAATGAGACAATAAATCACACTGATGTGCCTCGACCGGACAGCCGTTATGGTTTGTCCAAGGTTTTTGGCGAATCTCTCGGGCAACTTTATGTCGATAAATATGGCGCTGAAGTCATGAACATCCGCATTGGCAATGTGGCGGAACGGCCAATAGATGCGCGGCGTCTCGCCATTTGGATCAGCCCCCGTGACCTGGCTCAGCTTGTCATTATGGGGTTGGAATTGCCGGACCTGCAATATGAAGTTGTCTACGGCATGTCCGACAACAAACGCGCCTGGTGGGACAATGCCAATGCTCTGCGGCTGGGTTATGCGCCACAGGACAGAAGCGAAGACTATGCTTCAGAAATTCTGGCGCAAGAAGCAGGCAACCTGGGCGACCCGCTGGCTGACAGGCTGCAGGGCGGCGTTTTTGTCTCGACAGAATTCATTCCAAATCCCGCAAAAGCGAAGCTGTCTGAGTAAATCAAATTGGCTTGTGTCAGCCAGGCTCCAATAGCCCACTTTTCCGCAATTGATTAATCAGTTCGGGGGTAACCCCAACTCCCACTTCATGATGCCGGATCGTGATATCAGTCTAAGGGGTGAGAATGTCCGGTCTTGGCTAGTTTCAGACACTCCCTCATCAAGAGATTTATGTCTGCTCATGAATGCGAAACCGACGTGACTCCAGTCACCTAAGCCGATTTTGGAAACTCCAAAATCGAGCTCGACTTCGGTTCGACCCAGTTGCCCGTATTCCATTGGAAAATATGGAGAAAAAATTTGAAACAGGGCGGTTCGAACGTCGAAATTTCGAAATAGGTTCGAACTAAAGAACTGGAGCGAAAGCCAACCCGAAACCACCTTTAGATTCTTCTGCTTAGGGACCAAGTCATAAAGCCTCTTTTGTAATCATAATCCGCGTGTCGGGAGTTCAAGTCGGCCCGAAGCTACCAATTAAAAACCCCCGTACGGTGAAAACCGGCGAGGGTTTTGTCGTTGTGAGAGCGCGGATTAATGGCCAGAAACAGGCATCACCCTCGGCAGGCAGTAGCCAGCATCAATAACGATATATGCGCCGATGGACGCTGGTGTCCTGACGCGTATATTATTCTGATTCGCGAAACAAAGGGGGCGATACATGAATGGAATGGACAAAACAAGGCAGTTCACCACTGCGAATCTGGCAGCTTGGGAGGAAGTAGCGCCAATTCATGGCCGGCAAAATCAGATGCGTTTGATTGAGGAGATTCGCAAACCGGGTTTTTCGTGCCTAGACAGGTTTGCGTTGAACAGACTGGAAACATTAGACGTGACTGGAAAAGATGTTGCGCAGATTTGCTGTAACAATGGCCTGGAACTTTTGTCGGTCAAAAACCTTGGTGCTGCGCGATGTGTGGGGTTTGACGGCGCGCAGGGTTTTGTGGATCAGGGGCGTCAACTGGCGAATGAAGGTGGACTGGACGTCGAATTCGTTTGTACTGATGTTTACGAGATGGATGACCGTTACAAGCTCAATTTTGACCTGGTAACAATAACTATTGGTGTTCTGAGCTGGATGCCGGATATTCAACGCCTGTTTTCAGTCATTGCAGGCCTTATCAAGCCGGGAGGCGCATTGTTTATCTACGAACAACACCCCATCCTCGAAATGATTTATCCGGGCGACGCCGACGCTCCGGTCGCCTGGGAGCTGTCCTACTTCAACAAGGAACCTTATGTAGAGACCGATGGCCTGGACTACTACGGTGGTCGAAAATATGAAGCAAAACCGGCAACATCATTTTCACATACCTTGTCGGAGATCATTATGGCAGGGATTGATAACGGTCTTTCTGTTGAACACTTCGAGGAGTTCCCGCACCATATATCCAATACCTGGTGGAACGTTGAACATTCGGGGATCGGCTTGCCTATGTGCTATACGCTGGTACAACGAAAGCACTTCTGAAAATCACAGGTGCTTTGATCATATTCGGTTGTGCAAAACGAATAACAAGGGACACAGTTTTTATTGTCTTCAACCGGAATCATAATCTGCTTGATCCCTCGGTAGGTGCGCCCTGATAAAGCCCCTCATGGGTACGACCTGCTGATAAAGAGCATAATTCAAAGTCTGATCTTCACTCGAAAAATGCGGCCCAATAGAATGTACTGAATTAACTTGCACTACATTTCGCTTTGGTGTCTTGACCCCAAGGGCTTCTCACCCACAAAATTCGTGCTTCAACTATCCGTGGGGGAACTCTTATGGGCCAACGTGAGATTGCGCGGGATTTTGACCTGAATAATATTGATCAGGACTTCATAAACGATCCATTTCCGACGCTAAAGGCGCTGCGGGAATACGACCCGGTACATGTCAATCCAGATGGTTCCCTGTTTCTGACGACCTATAAGGATGTCCACGCAACCTATCGTCATCCATCCATGAGTTCCGACAAGAAGGTCGCCTACAAAGACAAGTTTGGTCCTGGGCCGCTCTATACCCATCATACGACCAGCCTGATTTTTAACGACCCGCCCTATCACACAACGGTCCGCAAGCTGCTGTCCGTTGCTTTCACGCCGCGCAAGTTAAGGGAGATGGAGCCGTTGATCGTAGGTGTCGTCGATCAGTTGCTGGACCGGTTGGAAGATGAGAAGGAATTCGATTTCATTTCATCCTATGCCATGGCCCTGCCAACCGAGATTATTTCCTTTATGCTGGGGATTCCTGAGGAACATCGCCATCTGTTGCGGCCTTATTCTCTGGCGATCCTGGGGGCACTTGATCCTTCGGTATCAGATGAACGTGTAGCCGGGGGAAATGACGCAGTGGCTGATTTCGGTGCGCTTTTGGAGGAGTTGATAGCTGATCGCCGCAAAAAAGGAGATCAGACCGGTGGCCAGGGGGAAGTTCTGGCCGCTTTGATTTTTGGTGAGGTTGATGGCCGCAAACTGACGGAAAAGGAATTAGTGCAAAACTGTATTTTCCTGTTAAACGCCGGTCACGAAACCACCACCAGCATGGTCGGGAACGGCATTGGTGTTCTGCTTGAACATCCGGATCAGCTCAGACGCTTGCAAGATGACCCGAGCCTGATTGACAGTGCCGTGGAAGAAATACTGCGCTATCAGAGTCCACTTCAGATTGGTAATCGCATGACCACCGAAGAAGTTGAGTTCGGCGGTCGCAAGTTCGACCCCGGAACTTATATACACACCTCTATCGCCGGTGCGAACCGCGATCCGGCCGAATTCGATAATCCGGAAATAGTAGATATTTCCCGCAAGCCAAATCGGCACCTGGCTTTTGCGACCGGACACCACATCTGTATGGGCGCCACGCTGGCCCGAATGGAAGGCAAAATTGCATTTGGGCGCCTGGTCGAGCGTTTCCCTGAAATACGGCAAAACGGTATCCCGGAATATAATGGATTGGCCCGTTTTAGAGGTTATAACCACTATCCTGTAGCCATTTGAGGCTACTTTAGTCCGGTCAACTCCCGGCCGTTCAAAAACCACGCCTGCTTTACGCTGGACATCAGACTATTCGGCAAAACGCAGAATATAAATATTGCGCCACTTAACTTCGACTTGCCACGCGTGACACGGCGTGGCAGCTTTGGACCTACTATGAAAAGGAGCAGACGATGCCAAGAGGGTATATTTTGAGTGCGCATAGAAAGGCGGCTGATCCAGCAAAAGGTGCAGCCTATGGCGAACTCGCTGGTCCAGCCCTTGCAGCTGCCGGGGGAAGGGTTCTGGCCAAGGGCGGAAGGGTCGAAGCAAGAGAGAACGGCCTTGCGGAGCGAACGGTTTTGATCGAATTTGAAAGTTATGAGGCAGCAGTCGCGGCGTACGAAAGCCCCGCATATCAAAAGGCTTTGGAAGCCCTGGATGGTGGCGCTGACCGGGACTTCAGGATATTTGAAGGTGTTGGCGACGAAGAATAAGTCATCATCATATAAGCCTGCAACAGAAGAAATGACATGGCTGGCCCTGGCATGTGATCTCCGACATCTGGTAGCGCAGCATTGGAAAGTTGTCCTTGCATGGAGACAATTGCATCACCACATCAACAATACAATTCGTGAGAGATGAAAGGGCGCCGGCATGCAAAGACAACTGACAAAAGTATTATTCGTAGCCGGGGCTTTGGCATTGCTCACGGCTTGTGTATCGAATGCACCGCCTTCGACAGAAAAGACCTGGGTTGAAGCGGATCGCGAAAAAATGTACTCGCGTCACAGGCCGTAATTGATCTTGATGACGAAGCCAGGTTAACGCACCGCGAAGGCCAGTTTGGCACCAATGGCAACAAAGGCTCCGGCATAGGCGCGACGCACCCAGGTCATGACTTTGGGCCGGGTAATGATTTGGTCGCGAACGGCGGCTGCGAACAAGCCGTAGCAAATGAAAACGGTCAGTGTCATAGCCATGAAAATGCCACCCAGCATTACCATTTGCCAGGTCGCCTGCATGCCTGTGCCGCTCACAAACTGGGGCAGGAAGGCCAGAAAAAACATGGATAATTTCGGATTGAGAATATTGATCAGAGCACCTTTGATCATAATTTCACGACCCGATCGCATATCCGTTTTTCGCTCGATCGAAAGCGCCCCTTTTTCACGCAGAACTCCCCAGGCCATGTAAAGCAGATAGGCGACGCCGACAAATTTGGCGATTTGAAACGCTGTTGCGCTCGCGTGCAGCAGGGCAGCCAGTCCGAGAATAGCCGAAAGCAGATGCGGCACGATCCCCATGGTACATCCAATTGCGGCATAAATACTGCCGATGGCGCCCCGCGACAATCCATAAGCCAGAGTATAGAGGACGCCAGTACCCGGGGCGATGACAAGGATGAAGGACGTGATCAAAAATTCAATGCTCATGGGGGCAGACCTGTTGTTTGTATTATGTAGTGCAGCCGCAATATTGTTGAGTAGCGCCCACGCTTGGCATCCCACCATATGGTTTGCGGGGCTATTAATACAGGAATTCACGCAATGCCAGAAACCGTCATTCGTACGATCTGTTCAACTTTGTCACAATTTCGCTACTGACATCATACCGTAAACACCAAGTGGTCTTGTAAGACTGAAAACGTTCTGAATAAATGCGGGAATTGTTGACTTGATAGGTGTTGGATATGAATTCGATTTCCCTTGCCGATATTGCGGATGCGCAGACGGTTCTGAAAGAGGTGCTGGTGGAGACGCCAACGCTCAGGCTGAAGTCTGACAGGTGGAAGGGAATACTGCCTGATATAGCGGGTGGTGCGATCAAGATGGAACTCTTCCAACAGGCAGGATCGTTCAAGGCTCGGGGTGCCTATTTGGGTATCCATTGGCTTACTGACGTTGAGCGATCAAACGGCGTTGTCGCAGCTAGCGGTGGCAATCATGCTCTGGCTGTCGCCTGGGCCGCAAAGAAGGCGGGCGTTTCGGCCAGGATTGCTATTCCGAAAGCCGCTGACCCCATACGCCTGAACGGATGCCGTGCATTGGGTGCTGAAGTCGTCTTGTGTGACGATATCGCCGATGCCTTCGCAACGATGGAGACCTGCTCAGCTGACGAGGGACGCACGATCATGCATCCGTTTGAAGGCCAGCATATGACCTTGGGGAGTGCAACTTGCGGTGCCGAATTCGTGGCAGCTCATCCCGAGATAGATCTCTTTGTCATTCCGGTGGGTGGAGGTGGCCTGATTAGTGGCATGGCCGCAGCGATCAAGCTGGTCAAACCAGAGGCCACTATTATCGGTGTCGAACCCTTTGGAGCGGACAGCATGTTTCAGAGCTTTGAAGCAGGCGCACCTGTTCGATTGGATGAGGTCAACACAATTGCCGATAGCCTGGGATCGCCTCTGGCGATGCCATATTCCTTTGAGTTGGCCCACCACTATGTTGATCAAATAGTCAGGGTCGAAGATGAAGCACTCCGCATCAGCATGCGAACCTATCAGGATGTTTTGAAAATTACAGCTGAACCCGCTTGCGCCGCAGCCCTCGCAGGTCTGGTCGGCCCAATCAAGGATATGGCGTCTGGTCGCCAGGTGGGTTTGATCGCCTGCGGATCAAACATTAGCATGGATCGTTATCACAAACTTCTGGAGATGCCTGAGTGATACCGGCATAGATAGGCATTGGTGGTTTTGCCTATTTTCCATGTGCTGATGGTGTGTACGAATATACGCCGTTCATTTTTTTTGACTTGTAAACAAACCCGACCTGAGAATGGCTGTCGGGACACCGGCAGTTGTCGGGAAGAGCCAGACGGCCAGGGTTCCATCCGACTTCAAAACCCTGTGCATTTCAGGCAACAGCCGCTTTAGTGGCAAAGTCGGAAAGGGAATGACTCCAAACAAAAGAGCGACATCAATACTTGCCGTTTCAAGTTTCGTGCTCAAGGCATCACGCTTTATGACTTCTACATTTCCATAACCTGCCTCTCGGGATTTCACCTCAATCTTGTCGGCAAAATCCGACAGGGGTTCAAGGGCTATTAGATGGCCATGTTCACCAATCACTCTAGCGGTCGGTATAGTGAAAAAACCAGTGCCACTGCCTACTTCAAGAACGGTCTGTCCTGGTTTCAGTCCAGCGCCCAGCAGTGTTTTTTCGGGTGGCATGAGCCAGCCTCGCAACCGGCTTTCCATTGCTCTGCCGGCAAATCTGAAAAGCAGGTTCAGGAAACGTGATTTTCCCAGCTCCGCTGCATCCATTTTTGGCCTCCGGTCCCAAGTTTTATCTTCAGGATGTACTCCAACAGTAATTTATCCTTCATCAGCCCAAAACCACAATCTGCTATTTTGGAACCTGGTGATTCCGATGATGCCACTCATTTTTTCAGCCAAGAAAAATGGAGGAGCTAATTGTTTTCAGATGCCAGACGATTTCCTTCATTGAACAAAATTCAGCTGTGATTACATGTGAGAAAGAAGGCAATTATCTGGCCTTTGAGCATTGATTGTGGCAATGAAGGACGCATGAGAAAATGAGAGAGGGCAAGCCAAGCAGGACCGCCATAAAAGTGACGAGCAGCATCATCACTCTGGGGACGACACCTTATGGCCAGCAAATACTACCCGATGGCCTGGTAGAGGCCTCGGAAAAAATGCTTGTGGCGTCCGGGGTAGTGGGAGAAAAAGCCGCTCGCTGGATCAAATCCCCGCGTATGGTTTCCGTGTATAAATCCTTCGATTGGTTGCTTCCCGGGCAGTTTGAAGCACTGGGTGAGCGAAAGGCATTCTTTGAACGCCAGGTGAGAGCTGGCATCGCTGCAGGTGCAACTCAAGTTCTTGTTCTGGGCGCCGGCTTCGATACCCTGGGGTGGCGTCTGGCAACCGAATTCCCGGAAGTGAATTTTTTTGAAATCGACCATCCGATGACGGCTAACTTCAAGGCAGAAGCGGTTTCCAGGATAGGAAAACGAGACAATCTTTATTTGATGGCAGAAGACCTGGGTAATCGAAAACTCACTGATGCCATGGAATCGCACGGGTTCTGGAATAGTGAATCCCGATCTGTAATCCTGGCTGAAGGACTACTGATGTATTTACGCTCAGAAGACGTAACGGAACTGTTTGGTCAATGCCTGGCAATTGCCGGCGCTGATAGCCGGGTCGTCTTTTCATATATTCCTTCCGGGCCGGATGGCCAGCTTGACGCGGGTCGTTGGACAAGTTTGATGTTGTGGCTGCAGAAAGTCGCCGGAGAGCCCTGGCTCTGGAGTATTGGGCCTGAGGACATCGGGCCATTTCTGGACGAAATCGGCTGGAAAATTTCCCCAGAACTGGAAGGGGGGACTGGCCGGCACAGTGTTGAGTATTTTGCAGTCGCAACAAATACTGTCTAGCCCGAATTATTCATGGGGGCATTAAAACAGGTGGTGAGCATAGATTAACCTGTTGAAATATAGTAGTTTTCTGGTGAAAAAACCTGAACTCCCATA
>Ga0233443_1001538_pt1 | contig 19937 bp, 16 predicted proteins | sample SI_123_September_2_FD_182784 | JGI IMG/M metagenome (GOLD analysis project Ga0233443, IMG submission 182784) | Seawater microbial communities from Saanich Inlet, British Columbia, Canada - SI_123_September2016_200_MG | ecosystem: Environmental > Aquatic > Marine > Inlet | place: Canada: British... | reverse complement strand
GCTCTGATTGCATAGAGGTCTATTCGGTCAGAGTAGTAGTGCCAAAGGGCGGAAAATATTGAGTAAAAATGTTAATATAATTATGGTCACCTACTTATTGTGAGTTGACTTATATGCACAAGTTATTGAAACGACAATTAAGAAGAGCTGGGCTGGAGTCTCCTGGAGATTATCAGGATGAGCGTTGGGAAAAGCTATTGGCTTATATCGATACAGCTTATACACAAGCTGACGAGGACGAACGATCCATTGAAATATCATCTCGTGAAATGAGTCAATTGTATGAACAACTGAAACAAAATTCTGAATCAGCTTTGTCATTAGAGCGAGATCGTCTGAAGCTGGTATTAAAATGTATCGGTAATGGATTGTTCTGGTTGTCAGAAACAGGCGAGGTTGTTGACATGAATCTTGCCGCAGAAAGCTTACTGGGTTGGAGTCGTGAAGATTTAGTTGGTAGTGATATTTCTCAAATAGTTTTAAATGATGAACTATCAAATAATTTAAATACAGAACAACAAATCGATAATGGGTCTTTTGTTTGTAAGGATGGCCATCTACTGCGGGTTTCATTTCTGCGTAGCCCTATATTGAGTGAAAACCGTCTTCAAGGAGCTGTATTAATTTTTCGAGATATCAGCAAACAATTAGCCGATGAAAAGGCTTTGATTGATGCAAGAGATATGGCTGAACAGGCAAGTGATGCTAAATCTGAGTTTCTATCTCGAATGAGTCATGAGTTACGAACCCCGATGAATGCAATATTGGGTTTTGCACAATTATTACAGTGTGACCCAGAGCAAACGTTGTCTGAAGATAATAATGATTCTGTCAATGAAATACTCAAGGGTGGCTATCATTTATTGGATTTGATTAATGAGGTACTTGATTTGGCTCGGATTGAGTCAGGTAAAGTAACCGTATCTATTGAATCAGTCAGTCTTAAGCTTATTGTTGACGATTGTTTGGCATTGATTAAACCCTTGATGAAAGAAAATGGTATTTCTTTATCAACAATTGAAACAAATAATTCAGAATTAGGCGTGATGGCTGATTATACTCGCCTTAAGCAAGTGATTCTAAATTTGTTGTCAAATGCCGTTAAATATAACTCTTCTCATGGAATAATTAGTGTTTTTATTGGCCAAGTTGATGGCAAAGTTAGAATAGGTATTCAAGATACTGGGGCAGGTTTGAGTGAAGAAGAGCAAATTATTATTTTTAAACCATTTAATCGACTGGAAAGTAATTCTAGTGTTGAAGGTACGGGGATTGGTTTAAGTATTTCTAGAAAATTAATCGAAATGATGCATGGTGAATTGACGGTTGAAAGTAAGCAGGGGATAGGTTCAACTTTTTGGGTCACTTTACTTGAGTCAAAACTAGTCCCGCTGAATAATGATTCTGATCAATTGATAGAGTGTGACGAAACATCTGTTCATGGGCAATATACCTTATTGTATGTTGAGGATAATCCTGCAAATTTAAGTTTGGTTAAAACCATTCTAAAAAAACGATCCAATATTAAATTGGTTTCTGCACCCGATGCTCGTTTAGGAATTGATCTGGCAACATCTCTTCTTCCTGAGCTGATTTTAATGGATATTAATTTGCCTGGCATGGATGGGTATGAAGCATTGGGTGTTTTGAGTCAGAGCCAAGCAACAAAAAATATTCCCGTTTTGGCTATTTCTGCCAACGCAATGGCTTTTGATATTGGTAAAGGCTTAAAGGCTGGGTTTAAAGATTACATCACCAAGCCTATTGATGTTGCTAAATTTCTGAAAGTTATTGATCGATATTTAGAGTATAACGCCTGATGGAAAAATCTTAAAATACTGGGTGATTGAGCTAATTTTTTAACCATGAAGCACATGGTTAAAATATCTATTATTAAGGCAACTCGCAACAAAAAAGACAAACAAAGTTTTTGTATAATATGGGGGAGATTATTTGTTGCGTGTTACCTAAAAACTTTATTTTTTCGCTTCTTTGAATAATTAATAATTTCTGTTCTTTCCACGTAAAATATTCTGTAATTTTTCTGTTATTTCATGTTTTGTTTCAAAATCATCGGGAATGAGTGGTTCAAATGCAATTAATTTAGCATGACTTCGAATAAAAACAGGGCTGACTATTTTTTTTTCAGCTTTGATGCCTTCAATCCTAACAGGGAAAATAGGGGTGTTGGTCTGTTTCGATAACCAGCTTGCACCCCCTTTTATTTTCTTAGGCGGGTCAGAATCTATGTGAAATCCTGCATCAGGAAATACCACGACAACCTCTCCTTGTTGCAATGCGCGATAGGCATGTCTTAAGCTGTTTTCTGGCTTTTTGGCTCGATCAACAGGAATACTGTGAGTGACTTTGCACAACCAGTTAAAACAAATGTTATGGTAATATTCTTTGGCAATTAAGAAGCGTAATGGGCGTTCGCAAGCGCTGACTAATAACATCGAATCAATACCAGAGATATGATTGGATGCAATAATTGCGGGTCCACTTCTGGGCAATGGGATGGTTTGAAACTGGTAACGATGATAATTTTGAACGTAACGACGAGTCCAGAAGTCAATTTTATTGGCCCAGCCAACACCCCAGTCACAGCTCAAATAATTGTTTTTATTATTCACTGAACTATTTTTCTATACTGAGATTTATTTGTGATAAATCTCGCCATTTTTTAAATTGTTTTCGATAGTCATTAAATGATTTTAAAACTTTGGCAAAAAAAGGGTCATTTTGGGCTTCTTCTTTTAGAACAACCTGAGTTTCTTTATAAAGTCTTTGTAAAATTTCATTAGACCATTGATGAATGATGACACCTTTATTTTTTAGTCGGTCAATTGAGGCACTTTGCATGGATTCTCCTTCTGTCATGGTGCGAATCATGACATCTTTACAAACAGACTCAATGGTTTGTTGCTGATTTTTATTCAAAGATTGCCATTTTTTCTTATTAATAATTAATTCAATAATGGATGTTTGCTGATGCCATCCAGGGAAATAATAATGTTTAGCAACTTGGTGAAATCCCAGTTTTTCATCCAGAGAGGGCATGGAAAATTCAGTTGCATCCAATACGCCACGGTCAAGTGCTGGGTAGATGTCTCCACCTGCTAATAATTGTACTGATGCACCTAGTTTTTGCATGACTTTGCCGCCGATGCCGTAAAACCGAATTTTCATTCCTTTGAAATCATCAATGGAATTAATCGGTTTTTTAAACCAGCCTGATGCTTCGGGAGGTAAAATGGTACATGGGATGGGGACAACTTGATGACGACTATAAAGTTCTCTCCATAATTTCAGTCCGCCTCCTTGGTAAATCCAACCTAAGTATTCTGAGATATCTGGTCCGAATGGAATGGCTGAAAACAGTGTTGCTGCAGGCATTTTTCCAATCCACATGCCAGAAGCACTCCAACCTGCATCAATGCCTCCTGTACCAACGGCTTCAAATATTTCAAGTGGAGGGACTAGCTTGTTTGGTCCAAAAAATTTTATTTTTATTTTTCCATTGGACACAATTTTTAGTTGTTGAGTTAAATATTTTCCACCTGTGCCCAGTATGGGTAATGAGGCAGGGTAGGCGCTGGCCATTTTCATTCGTATTTTTTTTCCAGCGATACTTTGATGGGAAATTAATGTTGATAGGAGTAGTAATATAATGGTTGTGATTTTCATTGAGTTTCAGTTTGTTTGAGTTGCCTGAGATTATAGCGTTATCTTGTAGAATAGTCCTAAATAAATAGTTGATCCATTTATCTACTGTATTATTCCATTGATCCGAAGTCTATTTCATCTAAAAAAATCCTTTGTTAGGATGTTTTATCGATTAAAAAAATATGACACAGCAATTTTATTGGAATGAGGATAAGTTATGACAAGTATGCTTTCGTTTGGTAAATCAAAACTTGATATTGATTATATTAAAGGACAGGATTTATTTGAAAAGAAAAATTACAAAGATGCTTTGAAATATTTTCTTTTAGCGACACGTAAAGGCAAAGCCAGTGCTTTTAAAAGTCGCTATTTGTCTGCTGTAGGAGTGGCACAGGTTTGTGTGGGGGATCGATCAGGTTTGACGCTGTGTAGAAATGTGGCGCACAAGGAAGATTATGATGAAGAAGTTTTTTACAATTTGGCTTATGCTGAAATGAAGATTGGTCATCGACGACAGACAGTTGTGGCACTAGAGCAAGGGTTAGATATTTCTCCTGCTCACAAGGGTTTAAAAAATCTTTATCAGCAATTGGGTCGAAGGAAAGAGCCCGTTGTATCTTTTTTGCCCAGAGACAGTATTGTTAATAAAATGTGTGGTAGGTTACGATCTTCTACAAATTTGAACTAAATCGATGTCAGTAATGCACGGTAATTCTTACTGAGGGAAATAATACCTGCAATTACCAATAAAATAACACCTGTTCCAATGTATATGGTTGGGATTGAGTTGTTGACCAGGTCAAATATAATGCCTGTTAAACCCATACCAACAGGAACAATACTGCCAGTAATGGTGGTTAATATGCCAAAAACACGGCCTCGCATGTGATCATCTGTGTTGGCTTGAATAATGGTTAGCATGTTGACATTGAGAAAACCATTGCACATGCCAGTGATTGCCATCACCAATAATGCGTGATAAGGATTGTGAACCAGCCCTAAGCAAGCTAACATGACCGACATGCCGATAAAAGCAATTGAAATAGTTACCAATCTAGCCTTGCCAGTAAATTTGAATACCCCTGCAATGGCAAATCCAAACATTGACCCAACGCCTAATGCTGCGGTAATAAAACCAAACCAGTCAGGTGGTTGATGGAGGTAATCTTCTACATAAAATGGCAATAAAACGGTGCATGGAATGACAAAAAAGTTAATTGATCCTGCGACATAAAAAAACTCTTTCATGCCTGTTCTTTTGATCAAATATAAAAACCCTTCTTTGGTATCAGCAATAAAAGTGCCAACCGTTCGACATAGTTTTCCACAAACTTTTCCCACAGGTTCGTCTTCTTTTTCTTCCTCCGTCTTGGATTTCTTGGGTAATGTGATGAAAGATTCACTTAATGCGGAAATTAAATAGGTAATGCCGTCAATGAATAGCAGTAAGGGGGCGCCTAATACTCGGTACAATACGCCACCAACACCACTACCCAGTAACGTTGCAAATTGAATGGTTGCTTGAGAAATGGCATTGGCACTGTTTAGTTTGTCTTTGGGGACTAAATCGGGTAAGGCAGCTAAAATAGTGGGCCTAAAAATGCCACCTGTAATACCAAGTACCATGGCAGTAAATGTGATGTAAGCAATCACTAAATTGGTGTGTTCTCCCATGAAATACATCATGGCCGCTAAAGACAAGACCGCGACACCTGCGATCATATCCATTAAAACAATAATTTTTTTTCGGTCAAACCTATCTGCCAATGCTCCGCCAACCGTGCTGATGATGACGGTGGGAATGCTGGCAGCCATCATAACCAATCCTAAAACAGTGGCAGACTGGGTTGCATCTTTAATCCAGAACATCAGTGAAATTAAAAAAGCCTGAGACCCTAATAAACTAATAAACTGGCCTTGCCAGATTAAAGTAAAGTTACGATTCCATAGTTTTCCAGTGCTGTTTTGAGGTGTTTCTTCGCTATTTGTTTCTTTATTTTCCATAAAAAAATAGTATAGTAGAGTTTCACTGATAACGTGTAAGATCATCCTAAAATAAATTCCTAAGGATACAATATGTCGAAAAAATCCCCGAAAATAGTTTACACCATTACCGACGAAGCTCCTGCTTTGGCAACGGCTTCTTTATTACCAATTATTAAGGTATTTACTACGGCTGCAAATGTCGAGGTGGAAACGCGGGATATTTCACTGGCTGGTCGAATTATTGCGAATTTTCCAGATTATTTAACCGATGATCAGCGAATTTTAGATGATCTTGCTGAATTAGGCTATTTGGCAAAAACAGTTGAAGCTAATATCATTAAATTGCCTAATATCAGTGCATCAATACCACAATTGCAAGCGGCAATAAAAGAATTGCAGGAACAAGGTTATGCGTTGCCTAATTATCCTGAAGACGCTAAAACAGATGAAGAAAAAGCCATCAAGAGTCAATATGACAAGGTCAAAGGCAGTGCGGTTAATCCAGTATTAAGAGAAGGCAATTCTGATCGACGAGCACCAGGTTCAGTTAAACAATATGCACGAAATAATCCACATTCCATGGGAAAATGGAGTGCCGATTCAAAATCACATGTAGCCCACATGGATTCAGGGGACTTTTTTTCAAGTGAAAAATCGGTGGTTATTAAAAATGCGGGTGATGTGAAAATTGAATTTAAAGATTCGCAAGGTAATGTCAGCATATTTAAAGAAACTGTTAATGTGCAAAAAGATGAAATTATTGATGCTTCTGTGATGAGTAAAAAAGCATTGAGAAGTTTTCTGTCTAAAGAAATTGATGATGCTAAAAATAAAAATATTCTCATGTCGTTACACCTTAAAGCCACCATGATGAAAGTATCCGATCCTATTATTTTTGGTCATGCTGTTGGTGTTTTTTTTCAAGATGTTTTTGATAAACATGCTTCAATATTTGCAAAATTAGGTATTGATCCGAATAATGGCATGGGAGATCTGGAAGCAAAAATCAAATCTTTGGATGATGATAAGCGAGCAGAGATTGAAGCCGATATTCAGGCTTGTTATCAATTACGACCTGAAATGGCTATGGTAGATTCAGATAAAGGTATTACAAATTTGCATGTGCCCAGTGATATCATTATTGATGCATCTATGCCTGCCGCTATTCGTTCTTCAGGACAAATGTGGGGGCCTGATGGTCAATTGCATGATACCAAATACATTATTCCAGACAATTGTTATGCGGGGATTTATCATGAAACCATTGAGTTTTGTAAAAAACATGGGGCATTTGATCCAACCACCATGGGGAGTGTGCCAAATGTTGGCTTGATGGCGCAAAAAGCGGAAGAGTACGGTTCTCACGATAAAACCTTTGAAATTAAAGTTGATGGTGTTGTTCGTGTAATAGATGCTAAAGGTGATGTTTTGATTGAGCACTCCGTCGAATCAGGCGATATATGGAGAATGTGTCAGGTAAAAGATGCACCCATTCAGGATTGGGTTAAGCTGGCAGTTAATCGCGCAAAAATAACCACAACCCCTGCTATTTTTTGGCTTGACTCTAAGCGTGCTCATGATGCCAATTTGATTGAAAAAGTGAATCGATATTTACAAGATCATGATACTTCAGGTTTGGATATTCAAATTAAATCACCTGTTGAAGCGATTCGTTTTTCTTTAGAAAGAATTAAAGATGGTCAGGATACTATTTCCGTGACAGGCAATGTTTTACGAGATTATCTCACCGATCTTTTCCCTATTTTGGAATTAGGTACCAGTGCAAAAATGTTATCTATTGTTCCTTTGATGAATGGTGGAGGATTATTCGAAACAGGGGCTGGCGGATCTGCCCCCAAGCATGTTCAACAATTCCAAAAAGAAGGGCATTTGAGATGGGATTCGTTAGGTGAGTTTTTAGCGTTAGCGGCATCATTGGAGCATTTTAGCGTGACGAATGACAATGCAAAAGCCAAAATTTTAGCTGAAACTTTAGACGTTGCAACTGCAAAATTTCTGGAAAGCAATAAATCGCCATCACGTAAAGTGAATGAACTGGATAATCGAGGTAGCCATTATTATTTGGCAATGTATTGGGCGCAAGCATTGGTAGAGCAAGTGGATGATGTTGATATGCAATCATCATTTGCTAAATTGGCTCAAGGACTTGCTGAGAATGAAGGTAAAATTATTGATGAGTTAAACTCAGCTCAAGGGCAGGTGGTTGATACTGGGGCTTATTACTTTTTCGACCAAGCTAAATTAACCTGTGCGATGCGTCCAAGTGCAACACTTAATGGCTTATTGAAGCTTTAAGGTAACGCGCAACAAATAAACTACCCATATTGCGCGTTACCTAAGATGATGTTATTTTGATTCCCACATTTTGTTGTGGGAATCAATGTCTCGTTTACGAAAAACTATATCCATACACTTCTTTAAAATAATCCTTAAATTCATCAAGTGTTATTTTATGATTTTGAGTGCCATGATGTTCGATTTTCATTGAGCCTAATAAAGCTGCAATTCGCCCACTGGTTTCCCAGTCCAACTTGTTTGTCATGCCGTACATTAAGCCACCGCGATAAGCGTCGCCACAACCTGTAGGGTCATTAATTTTTCTGGCTTTGGCCACTTCAATTTCAATGACTTTACTAGCAGTATAAATCTTAGACCCTTCGCCACCCAGTGTTACAATGACTGCTTCAACTCTTTCTGCAATTTTTTCCAAAGTTAAGCCTGTTTTTTCCTGCATGAGTTGAGATTCATAATCATTCAATGTTAACCAAGTTGCCTGATCGATGAATTTAAGTAAGTCATCACCATCAAACATCGGCATGCCTTGGCCTGGGTCAAAAATAAAGGGGATATTTGCTTCGGCAAACTGGGTTGAGTGGTCAATCATGCCTTGACGGCCATCAGGTGAAATAATACCCATTTGTACATTGTCAGTGGCTGTGATTGGATTGGTGTGTGCCTCATTCATTGCACCAGGATGAAATGCGGTGATCTGATTGTCGTCGAGGTCAGTGGTGATATAAGCTTGAGCCGTGAATGTGTTATCGATGGTTTTTAACAGTTCACGACTCACGCCACATTGATCCATCCATTTGGCATAAGGTGTAAAGTCTTCACCGATTGTCCCCACGGGTTTAACGTCACCGCCTAATAAATTTAAGTTATAAGCAATGTTACCTGCGCAGCCGCCAAATTCTCTTCTTAATTCGGGGACTAGAAATGAAACATTTAACATGTGTACTTTATCGGGTAAAATGTGGTTTTTAAATCGATCATTAAAAACCATGATATTGTCGTAAGCAAAAGAACCGCAGACTAAAACTGTCATGATGAATTTTCTCCCTATGTATTTAAAATTAGAATACTTTGCTTTTGGGGCAAAGTAACAAAATATTTGAGAATCACGGATGAGCACCATTCGTGTTTATGGCGACTGTGCTTAGGGGATGCGCAATAAATAAACATCCAACTTGCTTGTATTTTTGTCCGCCTTTCTTGTTGCAAAAATAATTGTATAGTTCGACTATACGCCTACTTTTGCGCCTCAAAGGCGAACAAAAATCCTGCGTAATTTGGATATTTATTTATTTCGCTTCCCCTTATCCGTAGTTCAAATAAATAACTTGTATCTATTTTGGGTAATCTAATTGAACAAGTTTAAAAAGTTGTTTTAACTCACTTTTTTTAATCTCTTCAGATTTACCTTTTTTCAGTGAGCGAGGTAAGTTGACGGTGCCGTACCGAATTCTGATTAGACGATTAACGGGGACTTCCTGAGACTCCCAGAGTCGTCTGACTTCTCGGTTTTTACCTTCGCTTAACGTGACGTGGTACCAATGATTACTGCCTTCACTTCTAAATTCTCTAATGTTATGAAATTGTGCAACACCATCTTCTAATTCAACACCCTGTTGTAAGTTGTTTAATACCTCAGAGCTGACATGACCATAAACCCTGACACCGTATTCCCTTTCAATTTCATATGATGGATGCATGAGTCGATGAGCCAGTTCGCCATTCGTAGTGAAAATTAACAGGCCACGGGTGTTGATGTCCAAACGTCCCACCGCAATCCACTTTCCTTTTTTTATTTTGGGTAGATTTCTAAAGACTGTGGGTCTGCCTTCAGGGTCATTGGTGCTGACAATTTCACCCTCGGGTTTATTGTAAATAATGTATTGGTGGTCATTTTTATCAATTTGTCTTCTGTCTAAATGAATGGTTCGTTTGCCAATCATAATGCTTTCTTTGCCCGTGATTTTCTGGCCTGTTTTGGCTTTTTTTCCATTGACCTTAATCAAACCATCTTCGATCATTCGTTCGATTTCTCTTCTTGATGCAATTCCCGCCTGAGCCAGCACTTTTTGTATTCGTTCTCCGTTTTCCATGATTTTCCTGAGTTATTATTTGCAATGATCAGCAGGGTAAAGCAATTTCTTTTAAAATTCTATAAAAATTACCAGTTTGTCTGGTTGTGTAAGCTATTTTACAGGTAATATACGGGGTATATTTTGATGTGTCGAAAAAACAAAGTTTTTGCAGGCAAATTGATACGTCAAAATTTAAGGGGTAGGCAATAAATAAATACTGTGCAATTTGGGTATTTATTTGTTGCATACCTCCTTTATCAACTGTTGTTGTGGTTATTTTTTACCATGAAGCGCACGAAGATCATGACGTTTTTTCTTTATTGTCTTGATGCACTTCATGGTGATAATTTTTATGGAGAAATAACTAGCTATGTTTTATGTTAAAAAAATATTATTAAGTAGTTTATTGGCTATTGCGGTCTCTCAGCAAGCGATGTCTGATCAAATAGAATTGCAATGGAATGGTTATGCTAAGCAAGGTGGTTTATTGATCGGAAAAACGTTGCCAAAAACTAAAATATTCATCAATAAAAAGCCAATTTCTGTTTCTACCCAAGGTGATTTTCTCATCGGTTTTGGGCGTGATGAAAAAAACAGTTTAAAAATTCAGGCCACCTTTCCAAATGGTGGGAAATATTTCCAAACCATCAAAGTGAAAAAGCGAAAATATAAAATTCAACGGATTAATAATTTACCCAAACGGAAAGTGACACCCAATAAAAAAGATTTGGATCGTATCTATAAAGAATATGCATTGAGCAGAAAGGCGAGAAAAATAAATGCGCTACGAACTGATTATAAAACAGGTTTTATCTGGCCTGTTAAAGGTCGTATATCAGGTGTTTATGGTAGTCAGCGAATTTTAAACGGTAAACCTAAGCGACCTCATTTTGGAGTTGATGTTGCAGTTCCAACAGGTACTGGTGTTGTTGCTCCTGCTGACGGCATTGTTACGATGACGCATTCCAATATGTTTTTTTCAGGAGGTACGTTGATTTTGGATCATGGGCAAGGTTTAAGCTCCTCATTTCTACATTTAAGTAAAATTGTGGTCAAAAAAGGAGATGTTATCAAACAAGGAATGAAAATTGCCGAAGTGGGGGCAACGGGTAGAGTAACGGGTCCACATCTTGATTGGCGTATGAATTTATTTAAGCGACAAATTGATCCCCAGCTATTGGTCGAACCAATGAAATAAAAGGTGTTTTTTTACGTTGAAATAACATCTTAGATTGCAGCTTATGCAGGTTTTTAACAATTATTTGGTTTATTTGCGATAAACCATTTTAAACTACCGTTTATTGCGAGTATTATCACTAAAAACCACTTCAAATTAACAATAACTATAAAATATAAGGAGAGTGTCATGGGATTTTTAGAAAATAAAAATGCACTGATTGTAGGTGTTGCAAGTACTCGTTCAATTGCCTGGGGTATTGCTAAAGCAATGCAAAGAGAAGGTGCCAACTTAGCATTTACAGCTCAAAATGAAAAATTAACCAGTCGTGTTGAAAAACTAGCGTCTGAATGTGATTCGGATATTGTTTTGCCTTGTGATGTCAGTAATGATGAAGAAATCAATCAGGTATTTGAAAAACTGGATGATTATTGGGATCATGTGGACATCATTGTGCATTCCGTTGCTTTTGCCAATAAAGAGGAGTTAGAGGGGGATTATCTTGATAATGTCACTCGTGAAGGTTTTAAAATGGCTCAGGATATCAGTTCTTACAGTTTTTCAGCATTGGCGAAAGCGGGTAGAAACATGATGCAAGGTCGTAATGCATCACTATTGACGCTGAGTTATTTGGGAGCGGTCAGAACGATCCCTAATTACAATGTAATGGGAATAGCTAAGGCAAGTTTAGAGGCCAATGTTCGCTACATGGCACAATGTTTGGGGCCAGAGGGAATCAGAGTTAATGCGATATCTGCAGGGCCAATAAGAACCTTGGCTGCCGCAGGAATTTCAGATTTTAGAGAAATGTTAAAGTATTCTGAAAATGCTTCACCTCTTAAAAGAAACGTCACCATTGACGAGGTTGGTAATGTGGCGGCATTTTTAGCCTCTGATTTGGCGTCAGGAATGACTGGTGATGTTTTATATGTTGATGGTGGCTATCATATGGTTGGAATGGTCTAAGAGACTGTCCAGTAACTCATATTTCTGTCAATTCTGTATTTACCCCTCAAGGGGGTATCGAGGAAAAACAGCCTCAGAATGTTCATTTATACACATAAACTGCGCTTTTTTGACAATTGTATACTTTGATTTGACGAAAAGCTAAGTTCTCGGGTGGATTTCTGATAAGTAGTCACAAAGTTGAGAGGCTGAATTCTAATTCAGTCTAAGGGACGATTCAAAAATAACCTTTACAATTTGCGAAGATATTTTGTTCACAGGCAAGGCACGAAAACAGGCGCATAGTCGAACTATGCAACTGTTTGAGTAACGAAGCCTGTGGGCAACTGCTCGAGTAAATATAAAGATTAATTTTGAATCGTCCCTAACTCTAATCAATTTATAACGTATCAAATGGTTCAGGTATCCCTGAAATATGAGCAATTTGTCGGCTTGTTTGTTTTGGAAATAATGTCAATAATTCTTCCTGGTCAATGGCTAAACTTGAATTACTTAATAATTTAATGATTATTTTTAAGTGTGGCGAGGTTGCGTATTGGCTGTAAAATAATCTGACTAGATTGATGACTTCCCAATGTTTTTGAGTCAAAAAGACACCTTCCTGTTCGGCTAAAAAAAATACTGTTTGCTGATTCCATTGTGTTAAATCGGCCAGACAACCATTTTTTGTCATGTAATATGATTGCCCATTAAATTGTATATTATCAAACTCATGTTCATTGTTGGATGTGATTGATCGGTGAGATAACTTGTATTTTTCAGTTCTGGAATATTGTTGGATCAAACAGGGTAAACCTGAAATTTTAATGGCCTGGTTGTCAAAGCCTAGTGGAAAACAAGTGTTGATTTTTGTTTGAAGATTAATTGATTTGCTTTCAAGGTATTTATTAAAAATATCAAGAGACGGTGAATACTTGAATTCGTCATAAAAGTTTCTCAAGTTATTGATATAGCTCCAATGAGATTCATCTAAATGGATGTTTTCTCGCAATGCAATACTTGTTGCAATTTCCTTTGACCAGTCTTTTAATTTTACCAATGTGTTTTCTGGTGTCATGCGGATTAAACGGTTTGATATGGGAATATTTAAAACATATTCAAATATTTTGAATATTTTTGCTTTATCTTCTTTGTTATTTAAATTGAATGAAATACCTGCGCCAGATTTGGAAACATGTTGAATTGAGCAGGGTAATATAAAGTCTGTTTCCGATGGTATAATTGTTGAAATTTTTATGGTTAGGTTGGATAGTTGTCCTGTAAAAATGCTATCATTATCTGGATTATTCAATATTAAAAAAATACTCGTGTAACTTAAATTGTGGGTAAAACAATCAAGTTGGATGGTTGGGTTTACTGAAATGTGAACGGGTATGTGTACTCGGTATCGTATATTTTTTCTATTTTCTTTCTTATTCATATTGAGATCCAAATTTTTTATATTTTTGGGATGTTATACTTAAGTTTATACAGTATTTTTATTTTTTTTATAAAATGTAAAGGTTTACTTCAAATAATTGCTTTAACCTAGGAGGCTGTCCGAGAATGCAAACTTTTAAAAATTAACCACAATATACAGTGTATTATCAAGTAATAAAACGCAATATGTTGCGGTGTAAATTTCACAAACTCTATTTTCGGACAGCCTCCTAGGAGGTTGTCCGAGAACTCAGGTTTTCGTCAAATCAAGGCATAAAATTGTCGAAAAGGTGCAGTTTACGTGTGTAAATGAGCATTTTGAGATCATTTTTAACGCAGAGTTGGCGGAAAGATGAGTTTTCGGACAGCCTCCTAGGAGGTTGTCCGAGAACTCAGGTCTTAAGCACTCTCTCTATTGATTATTCTAGGTTTAATTTTAACTAAAATGATGGAGGATGCATTATTTTCTAAGTCAATAATTATATCGACTAAGTTTTTTAAGTGCTTTCAAATGACAGAAATTAATCCACCAGAAAAGTTACGAATAGATAAATGGCTTTGGGCCGCCCGTTTTTTTAAGACCAGACAACTTGCCGTAGAAGCGATTAATGGTGGTAAAATTCATATCAATGGGCAAAGAATAAAGCCAAGTAAAGAGATTCAAGCAGGGGTTGAGATTAGAATTCATAAAGCTTCTGTTGAGTGGAATATTACTGTGGCCGCAATTAATAAACAACGCAGACCTGCAAAAGAAGCCTGTCAACTGTATACAGAATCAGCAGAAAGTATTCAGGCAAGAGTTGATGCAACCGCTATTCGGCGTAAAGAGCAACAAGCACCGTCAAATAGGCCAAATAAGCGGGAGCGACGTAAATTACATAAATTTAAACAACAGTTGTAGAATTATGGTTGATGAGCAAGCATACAAAGAAGTTTTAAATGATATCAATGAAATTGTCTGTCCTTTTGAGAAAGCGATCTTACAAAACCATTGTCGGTGTTTAAGAGCCTCTCATTTTTATTTGGCAGGGCGAAAAGGAGTGGGGTGTCAATCGGTCGAAGCGCAAGCACCTTGTTTTAAATATCTGCATTTATTGAAAGTCAATGCAAAATTTGCTTTGAAACTGCATTCTGCCTATGAATTATTACCTCATAATAAGTCAATTAAAATTCAAGTGGGTGGTTTGAGAGGATTAAAAAAAATTACTCTGGCTGATGATGAGTCAGAGGTTGTTGATGATATAAATCAGCTGATCAAACAGGCACTTATTGAGTTTGGTAGTTTTGAAGATATACCTATGCAGGAAATTATTCGCCATATTGCTGAATTTAAAGGTCGAAAAAAGAATGATAAATAATTGCCATTCTCGGACAAGCTCCTAGGAGGCTGTCCGAAAACGCATCTTTCCTCCAGAACTGCGTTAAAATTTGGCTCAAAATGCTCATTTACACCAGTAAACTGCGCTTTTTCGACAATTTTATGCCTTGATTTGACGAAGATCTGAGTTCTCGGACAGCCTCCTAGTGGGGAGGCGCAAAATTTCAATTTGGTTGTGAGTTATTTATGCGTTTACAACCAAATTGAAGTTTTGGATTAAAATCTTATTATGTAATGGAAGACCCTGCTTTCGGGTCATTGAAAGTTTCAAGATCAATAGCGTTTTCACTTTTTGAAATGATACAAGTTACGGCTGTATCTCCCGTTACATTGACTGCTGTACGCAGCATATCCAATAAACGATCTACACCAATAATTAAAGCAATGCCTTCAACAGGCAGTCCAACTTGTGCTAACACCATTGCCAGCATAATCAAGCCAACTCCTGGAACTCCTGCAGTACCAATTGAGGCCAGCGTGGCTGTTGTAATAACGGTCAGATAGTCAGATAAATCAAGATTAACCCCGTAAACATTAGCGATGAAAACGGTTGCAACACCTTGCATAATGGCTGTTCCATCCATGTTGATAGTCGCCCCCAGCGGAACTGTAAATGATGCAACTGAGTTTTTAACCCCCATTTTTTCTTCAGCAGATTTGAGGGTGACGGGAATGGTTGCATTGCTGCTGGCGGTACTGAACGCAAAAATCATGACAGAACGCATTTTCTTGAAAAAAGTCAGCGGATTAAATCTACCCAATATCTGTAACAATAGGCCAAATGTGCCGAAAGCATGTAGTATCAAAGCAGTCACTACAACAAAGAAATAGTTTGCCAATGGCAGTATGATTTCAATTCCCTGAGTAGCAAATGTTTTGGTTATGAGACAAAAAACACCCAGTGGTGCTAATTTCATGACAATTTCGACCAGTTTCATAATAACTTCATTCAAATCGTCGAAAAAATTGAGGACATGCTTACCTTTTTCTCCTGCCAAAGTGATGGCAATACCAAATAATAATGCAAAGACAATAATTTGAAGCATGTTGCCATCAGCCATTGCAGAAACTGGATTGCTTGGAACCATATTGATGATAACATTGCTTAGAGATGGTGCTTCTTTGCCTTGAAAGGTAGCCGTTTCATCAGCGTTAAAACCTTGGCCTGGGGCAATGATAACTGCCAATGATAAAGCGATTGTAATTGCAATGGCTGTAGTACATAAATAGAGTGCTAATGCTTTTGCCCCGATTCTGCCTAACGCATTGACGTCACCTAGTGCTGTAATTCCACCGATAAGCGACACAAAAACAAGTGGGACGACCATCATTTTCAGCAATGATACAAAAATGCTACCAATAACAAAGAATATTTGTTGGATAAGGACGTCATGAATATTACTGGATTCTTTTTTTCCAGAAATGACCAGTTGTCCCAGTTGACATGTTTTGCAGGATACAGTCCTGTCTTTTAATGATACTTTTAATGTGCCTTTAACATCATTGCAATCTTGCCAGGTGATTTTTCCCTTAGCATCAATAGCACCTTTTATTTGACATGATTTAACGTTGCTCGATTGCCAATTTCCTGATGATATGTTGCTATTATTATCTATGTATATTTGAAATTTACCTTGCTCATTAGCATTATTCCATGTGCCTTGGTAAAGACCACTGTACTGATTAAATGAAAGGCTTAAAATAATACCTAATGTCATTCCCACAAGCATTGCGGTCATGATTTTCATGGTGAGACTAAATTCATTCCAGCGTTGCATTTTTGCTCCAGTTTTGTAGAAAATTATTGCGTGCATTCTACATGGCTTATTTGAATTGTTAAGTGTTTTGGGTGAAATTTATATTAGACTTTATTGTGTCTGTGTTATTCTTTGATTTATTGTCATTCCTTATAAATATAAATTGATTCAATTATTTTTTATTGTGCTTAGGTTGGAAATTTATCTGTTAGGGATGGTACTTTTAAACATAAAGTGTTTGTATGATGGATTTATTACTGGATATAGGAAATACTCGGGCCAAATGGGTTTGTTATTCTCATGATAAAAAGCTAATTAATTATGCTGGTGAGCGACATGAAAATGGTGTGTCAATGGCTAAAATATTTAAAAAGTGGTCAAGTTTAACTCAGCCATCTAGGATTATTGCAGTTATTGTTGGAAAGCAAGAAGTAAAAAAATCTATTGAAAACTGGGTTGTCCTGAACTGGCAGTTACCCATAATTTTTTTAGAGACAAAATCTTTTGATTTTGGAATAACAAATGCCTATTTGGAATACCATAAATTAGGTGTTGATCGATGGGTTGCTATGATTGGTGCAAAATCACAATGCTCAGGGGCATTTTGTGTGGTTGACTGCGGAACAGCGGTAACAATTGATGTGGTTAATAATTTTGGTGAGCATTTAGGCGGGTTGATAATTCCTGGGGTAGATGTTATGCAGCAGTCATTGGTATCACAGACGAGTTTAATTACTTTGGAGTCTGATTTGCTATCAAGCCATTTGTTAGCAAATAATACCAGTGAAGCCGTTATTAAAGGTGTTTATAATGCTGTTGCTGGATTTATTGAGCGTGTGATTGATGATGTGCTTGCAAATCAGCAGTTTGAAATGGATATTTTCTTAACAGGTGGAAATGCAGAATTGTTCTGCCGATTGCTCAAATATTCATGCTGTCTTGATGTGTTGTTGGTGTTTAAGGGGGTTTTGGTGGTTGCGGAGGATATATAATGAAGTGGTTGTTTATGGCTTTGCTGGTTGCCAATTTGTTGATTATTTTATGGGGAAGTGTGTTTTATCAATCTTCTCAAGTGTCTAATGCTTCTATAGAATCATCTTCTTTGACGCAGAAGTTGTATTTGTTGAGTGAAGTGGACAATGTAAAAACTCAAAAAAATAATAGAAAAACAGATGAGGTTACTGATGAATGGTTAATCGTATCAAAAGAAAAAAAATCAATTGTTAATGCCAATAATCAAGCAGGATTATGTCATCAGGTTGGTATTTTTAATTCTAAGCGAAAAGCCAAAAAAGTAATGAGTGTTTTTAAAAGTTTGGGGCTAAAGCCAAAGCTGAATAAACAGGTCTCTAGGAAAAAATCTGGTTTTTGGGTTATTTATCCCGCTCCTGCAACAATGAAAAAATCTATAGATATGATTGATTATTTGAGATCGCAAGGCTATCAGGAGTCTTGGTTGTTTACCGAAGGAGAGAATAAGGGTGCGATATCATTGGGTCTGTACAAAAATATTCGTGGTGCAGAAAGCCGAAAGCAAGAATTGCTAACACATAATATTGTTACAATAATTAAGTCACGATTGAAAGAAGATAAAAAATATTGGCTAACTTACCGAAGTAAAAAAAAGTATGTTATGCCTCCCGAAATTGCTAAATTCATAAAAAAAGAAGATCCAATAATAAAATTTTCAACAAAAGATTGCCAATAAATTAAGAATTAGTTAGAATCCATCTCTTCAAAGCAATATATCAACAATGCTGGTGTAGCTCAGTTGGTAGAGCAGCTGATTTGTAATCAGCCGGTCGCGGGTTCGAGTCCCATCACCAGCTCCACTTCTCATGCGGGTTTCAAGCAATTCATCAATCACTAACATGCTCCAATGGTGCAGATTTGGTGCAATTGAATTCAACAATCCACAGTAATAGACAGTAAAACACAGTAACAAAACCTCCTAAATATCACTATCCACTAAGAATTTCACATGCCTATTAATTGCACCATTTTGCACCAAATTCATATTTAATGTCTGTTATATATCTGTATTTAATGATATTATTATATTTTGCAGCATAAGAGAAATAATGATATGGCCTACATACAAGAACGAACAGGAAAAAATGGAGATGTAACTTACCGAGTACAAGTCCGAATAAAAGGTTACCCAACAGAAACCGCAACCTTTGAAAGAAAAACTGATGCCAAACAGTGGGCGAAAAAAGTTGAATCAGCCATGAAGGATGGCAAACACTTTAGAATTAGCGACAACAAAAAGCGGACAATGGCGGATCTAATAGACCGTTACCATAATGACGTGCTAGAAAAACACCCAAAGAAAAAAAGAGTACAAGCAATTCAACTTAAATGGTGGAAGGATCAGATTGGTAAAATGAGTCTATCTGACATCAGACCTTCTGTTTTGGTTGAGCAACGGGATAAATTATTAAATGACGTAAATAAGGCTGGTAACAAAAAATCCCCCGCAACTGTCGTGCGTTATATGTCGGCATTATCTCATGCGTTAAATATTGCTTTAAGAGAGTGGGAATGGATCAATTCCAACCCCATGTCGAAAGTTTCAAAACCCAAAGAACCAAGAGGTAGGGTTAGATATCTGGGTGAAGAAGAAAGGAAGCTTTTTCTTGATGCCTGTAAAATGTCTCCCAATAAATTTTTGTACATTGTTGTGGTTTTGGCCTTATCAACTGGCATGAGAAGAAATGAGATAATGAGCCTAAAATGGAAAGATGTTGATTTCAAACTTAATCGCATAATTTTAGAAGACACTAAAAATGGTGAAAGAAGATCTATCCCAATATCTGATCAACCGCTAAAGTTATTATTGGAACATAGAAAAAGAATGAGTCGGTCAGAGTTGCTGTTTCCTTCAAAAGTTGACCCGACTAAATCAATGGATCTTAGAAAACCTTTTGCTACTGCATTGAAGCTGGCAGAAATTGAGGATTTTAAATTTCATGACCTACGACATTCAGCAGCTAGTTATCTGATAATGAATGGAGCATCCGAAACTGCGGTTGGTGAATTGCTAGGCCACAAAACGATGCAGATGGTAAAGCGTTATTCTCATTTATCGGAAAGTCATATTACTAGGAGGCTGTCCGAAAATAAAGTTTGTGAAATTTACAGCACAATATATTGCGCTTTATTACTTGATAATACACCGTATGTTGTAGTTAATTTTT
>Ga0233443_1001536_pt1 | contig 19941 bp, 19 predicted proteins | sample SI_123_September_2_FD_182784 | JGI IMG/M metagenome (GOLD analysis project Ga0233443, IMG submission 182784) | Seawater microbial communities from Saanich Inlet, British Columbia, Canada - SI_123_September2016_200_MG | ecosystem: Environmental > Aquatic > Marine > Inlet | place: Canada: British... | reverse complement strand
GTATCATGAAGCGCATTAAAGCCAAGGGCATTGAAGTGGTTATTTATGAGCCGGTACTATCGGAGCAAGGTGAGAATGAGTTCTTCCATTCAAAGATTATTGATAATTTAGAAGACTTTAAGCAAATCAGTGATGTGATTGTTGCCAATAGAATGGTAGGCGAATTGCAAGATGTTAAAGCTAAGGTTTATACAAGAGATTTATTTAACTCAGACTAGTTAAATAAATAACAAATTAACAAAACAAAACACTAAAAATAAGAATTATTATATGAAAGTATTAGTAACAGGCTCAGCAGGTTTTATCGGTTCAGCACTCTCAATTAGACTGCTTGATAGAGGTGATACCGTTATTGGCATTGATAATCATAATGACTATTATGATCCAGCTTTAAAAGAAGCGCGTCTAGCAAGACATGCTGATCATCCAAACTATACTCACATTAGAATGAATCTTGAAGATCGCGAAGCGATGGCCAAACTGTTTAAAGATCATCAATTTGAAGGTGTGGTTAATCTAGCAGCGCAAGCAGGTGTTAGATATTCTATTGAGAATCCTCTAGCTTATATTGATACCAATCTAGTAGGTTTTGCCCACATATTAGAAGGTTGCAGGCATAACAAGGTGGGACATCTTGTGTACGCTTCATCAAGCTCTACTTATGGTCTAAATACCAAACAACCATTCTCAACGCATGACGCTGTTAATCATCCAGTAAGCTTATACGCAGCTACCAAGAAAGCTAATGAGTTAATGGCACATACTTACTCACACCTTTATGATCTACCGACTACAGGCTTAAGATTCTTTACTGTTTACGGCCCGTATGACAGACCTGACATGGCACTGCAAAAGTTCACTAGAGCTATTATGAATGATGAGCCTATCACGGTATTTAACTACGGTAAGCATAGAAGAGACTTCACCTACATTGATGATATTGTTGAAGGTATTATTAGAGTGCTTGACAGGCCAGCACCAATAAACCCTAACTGGGATAGTAATAACCCAGATCCTGCAACCTCGAGTGCTCCATACAGAGTTTATAATATTGGTAATAACAATCCAGTTGAGTTAATGGATTACATTGAAGCATTAGAAACCTCACTCGGTAAAACTGCAGAAAAAGAATTATTACCGCTCCAACCTGGAGATGTGCCAGATACTTATGCAGATGTGGATGACTTGGTAGAGGAGTTTGGCTACAAACCGAGCATGAGTGTTAAACAGGGTGTGGAGAATTTTGCGGTTTGGTATAAGCAATATAACAATCTTTAGAAAGATAAAAAACTATGAAAAATAAAAAACTATGAAAAATAAAAAAATCGCCTTAATAGGTCTTGGATACGTAGGTCTTCCCCTTGCTGTCGAATTTGGCAAAAAACGAGAAGTTGTTGGTTTTGATATTAATCAAAATAGAATTAATGATCTTAAAAAAGGTCTAGATGTAACACTTGAAACAACAGCTCAAGAGCTTAAAGATGCAGCGTATCTTGGTTACACAACTATTCTAGATGACATTAAAGATTGTGAAATTTATATTGTCACTGTGCCAACACCAATTGACAAGCATAAGAGGCCAGACTTAAGGCCTTTAGAGAAATCTAGTGAGGCAGTAGGCTCCATTCTTAAAAAAGGTGATATTGTTATTTATGAATCTACTGTATATCCAGGCGCTACTGAAGAGGTTTGTGTGCCAATTCTTGAAGAGCAGTCAGGCTTGATTTTTAACAAAGATTTTTACTGTGGCTATTCACCTGAGCGCATTAATCCAGGAGATAAAGAGCACCGTGTAACCACTATTAAAAAAGTAACAGCAGGATCAACCCCTGAAATTGCTACTGAAGTTGATGAGCTATATCAAGAGATTGTTACTGCGGGCACGCATAAGGCGAGCAGCATTAAAGTGGCAGAGGCTTCTAAAGTAATCGAAAATACTCAAAGAGATGTAAACATTGCTCTTATTAATGAGCTTGCACTGATCTTTAATAAACTAGGTATTGATACAGAATCCGTATTAGAGGCTGCAGGCACAAAGTGGAACTTTTTGCCATTTCGTCCAGGCTTAGTGGGCGGGCATTGTATTGGTGTTGACCCATACTACTTAACTCATAAAGCCATTGAAGTGGGCTACAATCCTGAGATAATTCTTGCAGGTCGCAGACTAAATGACAATATGGGTCCTTATGTTGTTGATCAAGTATCAAAACTAATGACTAAAAAGCGCATCCATATTGTCAATGCAAATGTATTAATTATGGGGCTAGCGTTCAAAGAGAACTGCCCTGATCTTCGTAACACTCGCGTGATAGATCTGGTTGGAGGGTTTGAAGGGTTTAATTGCAATGTTGATGTGTACGATCCATGGGTTGATAAGGATGAGGCTGTGCATGAATATGGTATTAAGCCAATTAATAAGCCGATAGAAGGTAAGTATGATGCAATCTTATTAGCTGTTGCGCACGATGAATTTAAAGAATTAACATTAGAGCAAATAAAAGCATTTGGCAAAAATAATCATGTGCTATATGATATAAAATATTTACTAAAAGCTAATGAAGTAGACGGGAGATTGTAAATGACTAAATATGAAAAATTACAAGAGTATTTAAAAAGTAATCAGAGTACTTGGTTAGTTACTGGTGTTGCTGGTTTTATTGGTTCTAACCTTCTAGAAAAACTACTTATTCTTAATCAAAAAGTAGTAGGGTTAGACAACTTTGATACCGGCTATCAACATAATATTGATCAGGCAATCCAAGATGCTAATAATGCTACTGGTAAAGACTTAAGTAGTAACTTTAAATTTATCAATGGTGATATTAGAGAGTTAAACGATTGCCAGCAAGCGTGTAGTGGTGTTAACTATATTTTGCACCAAGCAGCATTGGGTTCAGTTCCTAGATCAATCGAAGATCCGATTAACACCAATAGAGCAAATATTGATGGCTTCTTAAATATGCTAGTTGCTAGTAAAGATGCGAATGTAAGAAGATTTGTCTATGCTGCATCAAGTTCCACCTATGGTAACCATCCAGACCTACCAAAAGTAGAAGATAAGATTGGTAATCCTTTGAGTCCTTATGCAGTGACCAAAGTGGTAAATGAGCTTTATGCTCAAGTTTTTGCAAAAACATACGGTTTTAAAACTATAGGATTAAGATACTTCAACATCTTTGGTAAAAGACAAGATCCTAATGGCGCTTATGCAGCGGTTATACCAAAATGGGTAGCGGCAATTCTCAACAAAGACAATGTGTTTATTAATGGTGACGGAGAGACTAGTAGAGACTTTTGCTATATTGATAATACGGTGCAAATGAACCTTCTCTCAGCTACCACTGATAATGATGAAGCAACAGACCAGGTATACAACGTCGCTCTTAATGATAGAACAAGTCTAAACAAACTTTATCAAATGATTGAAGAAAGGCTAATTCAAAGAACAGAAGGCTTAGAAAAGAAAAAGCCAATTTATAGAGACTTTAGAGTAGGAGATGTTAGACATTCTCAGGCCAATATAGATAAGGCGCAAGCATTATTAGATTACCAGCCAAAGTACACGATATCCGAAGGGATGGATAAGGCGATGGATTGGTATGTTGGTAGCTTAATAAAATTAAGAAATTAAATTATGAAAACTTTTATTCTTGCAGAAGTTGGTCAGGCACACGATGGTAGTTTAGGAATTCTTCATTCCTATATTGATACCTTGTCTCAGGCCGGGGTGGATGCAGTTAAATTTCAAATGCACATAGCAGAGGCTGAAAGTAGTGAATATGAACCTTTTAGAGTAAAGTTTAGCTATGAAGATAACTCCAGGTACGATTATTGGAAAAGAATGGAGTTTAGTCTAGATCAATGGCATGAGATAAAGAAACATTGTGATGATGTGGGGGTAGAGTTTGTGTGCTCTCCGTTCTCAAACATGTCTGTAGATTGGCTTATAGATTTAAATGTTCAAAAGTATAAGATAGGCTCAGGAGAAGTGGGTAATTTTTTAATGCTAGAAAAAATTGCAAAAACCGGTAAAGAAATAATACTATCTAGCGGTATGAGTAGTTTTAATGAGCTTGATGAAACAATAAATTTTTTAAAAAAATTTGATAATAAGATATCTATTCTACAATGTACCACCAAGTATCCTACAGACTCCAAAGATATAGGGCTGAATGTAATAGAAGAATTGAGAAATAGATACAATATAGAGGTGGGCTTATCAGACCATTCTGGTGTAATTTACCCTTCGTTGGCCGCTGTTAGTTTGGGCGCAAAAATATTAGAGTTTCATGTGGTTTTTAATAAAAATATGTTTGGTCCAGATAGCAACTCTTCGCTTACCATAAGTGAAATTACACAACTTGTTAAAGGTGTTAGGTTCATTGAGGATTCTTTGGAAAATAAAATAGATAAATCTGACACTAGTAAAATCAAGAATTTGAAGGATATTTTTGAGAAATCATTATCTGTTAATAAAAATATGAAGAGTGGAGAAGTTATTACCTTTGATGATTTAGAGGCAAAAAAACCACCTAATAAAGGAATTCCTGCCAAAATATTTTCACACGTTATTGGAAAAAAGTTGAAAAATAATTTAAAAAAGTGGGATTTTTTAAAAGAGAGGGATGTAGGTGAGTAAAAGAAAGGTATGCGTTGTTGTGACTGCCAGACCAAGTTATTCTAGAATTAAAACTGCGTTACAAGCTATAGATAATCATCCAAATTTAGAGCTTCAGCTTGTGCTTTCAGGCTCCGCACTGATAGATAGATATGGCAATGCTGCAAAAATTATTGAGCAGGATGGTTTTAAAGTAACAGAAAAAATATACAATATTCTTGAGGGTGAAGCTCCAGCAGCTATGCCTAAAGCTACAGGCATAGCTATTTTAGAACTATCGACAACTTTTCAAAATTTACAGCCAGATGTTGTTGTAACTATTGCAGATAGGTTTGAAACAATAGCTACATCGATAGCAGCATCTTATCAAAACATACCTTTGGCACACATTCAAGGTGGAGAGGTTACCGGCAATATAGACGAAAAAGTTAGACATGCCAATACAAAGCTTGCTGACATCCACCTGGTGGCAAGCGAAGAATCAAGAGAAAGAGTGATAAAAATGGGCGAAAGTCCAGATTATGTAGTAAATACAGGGTGCCCATCAATGGATTTGGCAAAAAATGTATTAGAGAATCCGGAATTTAACTTTGATCCATTTGCGAAGTATGGTGGCGTCGGACCGAAAATTAGTTGGAAAAATGGATATTTAGTGGTTATGCAGCACTCCGTAACAACAGAGATCAAGGACGTAAAAAAACATATAGATGTTACGCTTAGTGCAATAAATGAATTAAAAATTCCTACTTTCTGGTTTTGGCCGAATGTTGATGCTGGTAGTGATAGTATATCTAAAGGGATAAGGGCTTTCCGTGAGAAAAACCTATCAGAGCATATACACTTTTTTAAAAATATGGAGCCCCAGGATTTTTTAATACTTATTAAAAACTCTAAATGTTTAATTGGAAATTCAAGTGTTGGCATAAGAGAGAGTTCATATTTAGGGACGCCAGTTGTAAATATTGGCACTAGGCAGAAAGGAAGGCATAGAGGGAAAAATGTGATTGATTGTGACTATATAAAAGAGAGTATCAAGGATTCAATAATGAGGCAAGCAGATCATGGAAATTTTGAATCAGAACAGATTTATGGTGACGGCTGTTCAGGGGAAAAAATAGCATCTTCTTTGGCCTCTTTAGATTTAAGATTTCATAAAACAATTACTTATTAAGGAGGAGAGAAATGTTAAAAAAAGATCAGGGTGATTCAATTTCATTTGATGCCAATTGGAAGAGTAGAAAGGAGTCTACATATACTCATTGGACTCGTGGAAAAGTTGAAAACCAAATACAATTAGCCTTTAGAAATCATTGGACTCTTTTTAGTGAAATTATGAAAAATACTCCGGAGTACACTAAAGGGAAGAGAGCTCTAGAAATAGGGTGTGGAAGGGGTAGTCTGTCATGTTATTTTAGCGATTCAGGTTACGATTGCACCTTGCTTGATTTGTCGGAAAGCGTGCTAGATGTAGCTAAAGATATTTTTGACAAAAATAAACTTAAGGCAAAATTCATAGTTGGTGATGCAAACAACCTCGAAATTCCAAATAATTCTTTTGACGTAATATATTCTATAGGGTTGTTAGAGCATTTTGATGATGTTAGAACGACAATTAGTGAGCAAATAAGAGTGCTTGATACAGGAGGTATATGGTTTGGTTATATTGTTCCAAAATATGTCGATAATGTTCAAAAAGACTACGAATGGATAAATGATATTCTCAAGGGATATTATCAGAAAAATAAGGATGTGAATAAAAATAAGGAGTCTGTTTATAGATCCGATCTTGGTTCAGAAAGCTATATTCCAATTCTTGAAGAGTCGGGCTTAAAAAATATACAAGTAAGTGGTGTATACCCATTACCAATGATTTCCCACTCTATTGATTTTCCATTTTCATTAATGCCGGTAGATAGTGAAAAATCATTGGTAAATTATTTCGAAGAAAAGCTAAAGGAAATTGAGATCAAAACGGGAGAGCATCCTTGGTTGTGCAAAGAAGGATCTGGCAATGCTTTTTTAATTTGGGGTGTTAAATAAATATGCAATTATTGTGTATTATTCCAGCAAGATGTGGATCCAAGGGGATACCGCATAAAAACATTGTGGATGTTAATGGAAAGCCGTTAATACAATATACTATTGAAATAGCAAAGCAGTTAAAAATTAATAATAAAATTAAAGAGTTGATTGTTTCTACTGATTGTAAGGAAGTGGCGGGGATAGTTGAAAAATTAGGGGTAAGTGTACCCTTTCTCAGGCCAGAAAATATTTCTAACAACAGTGCTAAGTCGATAGATTATGTGACACATGCGATTAATTTTTTCGAAAAAATTAATATAAAGTACGATGCTGTAATTTTATTACAGCCAACATCACCTCTTAAAACATATAGCGATGTTACTTGTGCAATAAATATGTTCAATAAAAATCAAAATGATAGCTTAATGTCTGCATATAAAGAAGAGACTATCAATAATTTAATTATGTACCATAAAGATAAAGATAGGGCGATACCGCTTAGAGAGGACCATAATCAAGGCATAAGAAGACAAGCTCATGGAGCTGTTTACGTAAGGAATGGAGCGATATATATTACAAATGTTGATTATTTAAAAAAAAGACAAAAAATAATTTCAGACGCACCACTGATGTATGAGATGAGTAAAAAAAATTCCATTAACATTGATAATTATGAAGATTTAGAATATGTAAGGAGTTTGTTGTGCAAATAGCAATATTAGAGCCGAAAGACTTTTCGAAAAAAGCATTGAAATACTTATCCAATGTGGGCACTGTTGAGCAATATAATAATGAAAATTTAGATGAATTTTTATTTAATAAAGAGGTTTTGTTTATAAGATTAGCCTACCTCATAGATAAAGATTTTTTAAATAAATTAAATAAAATAAAATATATATGCACTCCAACAACTGGATTAAACCATATTGATATAGAAGAATGTGACAAAAGAAAAATAAAGGTTATATCTCTTAAGGGTGAGTATGATTTCTTGACAACTATTAGGGCCACCCCAGAGCACACTTTTGGATTAACTTTGGCTTTAATTAGAAATTACAAAAGGGCGTTATTTATAGATACAAGAAGTAATGAGTGGAATCGAGATAAGTATAAAGGACATGAGTTGTACAATAATAGTGTCGGGATAATTGGTTTTGGCAGGGTGGGGAAAGTGTTAGATAAATATTTTTCAGCTTTTGATTCTCAGGTATATTTTTACGATAAGAGTAAATCATTAATTAATAGCGGATCTGCTACAAGAGTTAATTCTATTGAAGAGTTGATTGGTAAATCTAATATTGTTATATTAGCAGCATCATATAGCGAAGAGAATTATTTATTTTTTGATTGTAAATATATTAACCTTCTAAAAAATAAGTTTTTTGTAAATATATCTAGAGGTGAGCTTATTGATGAAAACTATTTATTAAAAAAAATAAAAAATAATTTTTTCAAAGGTATTGCTATTGATGTTATTCAAAATGAACAATTAATAAATAATAATTTAAATTTATTTCTAGAATTGCCAAAAGATATAAATTTTATAATCACACCGCATATAGCTGGAGCAACTTATAATTCTATGCATGCAACAGAGGGATTTATAGTAAAAAAATTAATAAATAAATTATAAAAAAATGAAAAATAAGCAAAGAGATAATTCAAATATTCAGAAAATTTATCAAGACATTTACCATAAAGAAAAAAGTAATTTTTTTAGTAGGTTTGTTGATGGTATTGATACAAGTGAAACTAATCAAATAGTTTTAGATTCTATTGACTGGAATGATAAGACAGTTTTAGATTTAGGATGTGGAACGGGGGATGTTTCAGCAATGATTGCTGAACAAGGGGGTGCAAAACTTGTAACAGGAATTGACTACGTAGATTCGGCAATTAGAAAAGCAAAAGAAGGTCACACACTTCATAATTTGGATTTTAGCGTATCATCCATAGAAGATTGGAGTAAAAAATCTGAAGTTGTGGTTTCACTTGGGGTATTGGAGCATATGGACGACCCAGAAAGAACTCTTAAACATATGATTAATTTAGTTGAGTCAAAGGGAATTATTGTTATAACATGCCCATATTTTTTAAATATAAGAGGTTATGTTTGGATGACATTGGTAAATTTATTGGACGTGCCTATGTCTCTTACAGATTTGCACTATATTTCTCCATTTGATATTGAAAAATGGCTGATAGACACTCCGATGAAACTTGAAAAAGTGCAACTTTTTGATCATGATAGGTCTAATGGTTTTGGCATGATTGTAGATATGAAGAAAAGACTATTTAATGCGTTATCCGATGCAAATCTTCCTAACCATAAAGTTGAAACCATGATTAGCTGGCTTGAAAATGTTATTGAATATCAAAATAGGAATACCAAAATTGAAAGCAATGGTGCAAACGCACTTTATATAATCAAACCAAAGAAATAGATATGAGTATTTTGAAGAAAATATACAGTATTTTAGCCTTTGTTAAAAATGGTTTTGAAAATATTGTGTATACATTTAATTTAAAATCTAAAGATAAAGAGTTAGATTTTAAAAAATATTGGACCGCTGAAAGACAAGAAAAGGCTTTGCACAATGATATCTCCTTAATGCCTTTTCATCATAAATACTTAATACATAATCATTTATCAGAGATGTTAGAATACGATTTGATTATAGATTATGGAGGGGGGACAGGTGCCCTCTCGAGATATTTATCTGAAAATACTAATGCTAAAGTTATGTGTTTTGATCCTGCATACAAAAGCGTTCCATCGCTTTTAAATGCACTTAGAAAAAAGCTTGATGGCGTTAATTATTATGAAGATTTTAATGAAATTCTTTTGCAAATTAAACAAAGTGACTCTTGCAAGGTGCTATTGTTTTCAAACATAGTCTTTTCGCACTTAAATCCGATAGAGCTCACTAATTTATTGATTAAAATTAGTGATATTGATCTTTTGTTCTCCTCAAATTCATTTTTAAATCATAGGAACTCTTTATTTGTAAAATCAATAGCCCGTGAAAAGGGGAGGCTCTGGCTTCGTAATTACTGGAGTTTTCTTTATGGAAAAAGAGATATTAAATATCATTATGAAATTCGAGATCAAATTATAAACAAATGCGCTACAATTCACTTCTCGAGAAGCAAGTGCAACACGCTCAATGAATAGATTATTATTTTTAACGTATCATTACATTGTTGACACAGAAAATACATTTCAGAAGTCTATTTTAGGGCCAACTCGAGAGTCATTTGAAAGGCAAATTGATTCTCTTGGTAGGAGGTTTACAATTTTATCCCCTTCTGATATTCAATATATTGATTTTTTAGATAAAAATTCCGATAAAACTTACATATGCCTTACTTTTGATGATGGGCTACTTGAGCATAAGGATTATGTTATTCCTTTTTTAGAATCAAGAGGTCTCAAGGGGTTATTTTTCCCAAACACTTGCATCTTCGAAGGTGTTCCGGCCATACCTCAGGTGGTGCATTATTCACTTGCAAAATATAGAGTGGCTAGTGTTGTTAAATGGATGAATGATGGGATTATGGAATATAATATTAAACACCCTTTAATACAATTAACTAATTTTTCAACAAAAGATTTAATTGTAAAAATAAAAAATATATTAAAATACCAGCTAAATTACGATGATGCGCAAAAAATATCATTGCATATTTATAAATCTGGTTTGTTTTTAGACGATAAGAATGCGATGAAAAGTATATATTTCTCTAAGGATGATATAAGGTCAATGATTGATAATGGTCATACTGTAGGATCTCACTTGCATAATCATATTTATATTGATACTCACACTAATAAAAATTTGATCGAAAATGAAATTAAAAAATCTGTATCTATCTTAAATGACATTCATGGGGGCGACACTATTCATTTTGCATATCCATATGGAAAGTCACAAGAAATCAATATTGATCCAATATTAGAAAAATGTGGAATTCTGTATGCATATAATACAAAACCTAGATTGAATTACACTATTAAAAATAAACTTAATATTTATAGAAAGTCTGTATACATGCATGAGAGCGCTAATGATGTTATTGATTTTATACAGAATCAGTTAACTAGGTAGGTATATGTATTTATTAATTGTAGATCCAGCCAGATTAAGTCATCTAGATACAGTGATTCCATTAGCGTACGAGCTTAAAAAAACAATTCCAAATGTGTATCTACAAGTTGTTTTTTCAAAAAGAAAACCTTACGATGATTTTATAAATAATAAAGTTCTTTTTGATTTATGTAATATAATTGGAAGTGTAACATATGTAAAAGTAAAGCGTGTTTCAAAAAAAATAAAGGCAATTGAAAAGTTTTTCAAATTATATTTAACCCTTCCATTTTATATTAGATTAATATATTCAAGAAATAGTATTTATTTTAAATATAAGTATTTAGATACTTTTTTCCATAAAGTGATTTTTAATTTAAATAAATTTAAAAAAGGTAAGACATTTACATATAGCGGAAATATTGGCTCGTACAGGGATGAATTTAAGAGGTTTTACGATAAATATGGGAAAATAAGAGACACGTCAAACATTCAAACTGTGGCACACTATGCTCCAGGAGATGGAATGTTGGTATGTAGCGTAGATGCTATAAAATATTTGGGGTTGCGCGGATATTCTAATTTTTTAATTATAGGGTACCCTGTTCTTTATGACGCGTTTATTGATTATGTTGATAGTAATCATAAAACTTATGTTGAATCTGAAATTAAGAGCAACTATAGATATGATAAAGATTGCATTGTTTCTGTTTATTTAAACAAATATTGGGGGCGCTGGTTTAACCGTGATGATAAGTGGTTTGAGGATGCTTTTGTTGATGTTATCTCTTCTATTAAAGAAAAAAACAAACACCCTTTTATTTTTCTAAGATTACATCCTACCCTGGATAGGAAAATTGTTGACACCTTTATTCAAAAATATAAGATGGACAATGTTGTGATAAGCTTTCTTCATCCTTCGGTACTGGCAAAATCTTCAAAATATGTTGTTGCAATAGGACAATCCAGTACCTTTATCCATGTTATGGGAATGGGGACTCCTTATGTGGAGTATGGAACCATGCCTTCATTGAATTACAAGTTGTTTCCAGAAGGGTCTTTATATTCTGAATTTGGCACAATAGTTGCAAAGAATAAAATAGAGTTACTTGACAGTATTGATTCAATAAACAATAAAAAAATAAATTTTAGCAAGTTTAATAATCTTATAAAACATAAGACGGATCTTGAATATTTTTATAGGTTAAATTAATGTACAAAAAGTCTATATTTTCTAGTAGCGCTAAAAATTCAGTATTTTATATTGCTGAAATCGGTGGAAATCACGAGGGTGATTATAATTACGCAAAGAGATTGGCTCGATTGGCTATTGACTCTGGCGCTGATGCGGTTAAATTTCAATTTTATACGGGCGATACCCTAGTTAGCCATATAGAGGATGGTAATAGAAATGCACACTTTAAGAAGTTTGAGTTAACTAATGATCAGAATTTAGATTTGATGAATATGGTTGAAATAGGTGGCGCCATTCCAATGGCTTCTGTTTGGAGTGCAGACATGTTGAAATGGGCTGATCCTCACCTCTCTATTCATAAGGTTGGATCGGGTGACTTAACTTGCTACCCAATGCTCAAGGCTTTAGCAGCTACTGGTAAACCAATAATTCTTTCAACTGGACTATCATCATTAAGTGAAGTAGCTGATTCAGTGGCTTATATTGAAAAATGTAATCCATCATATATCAGTGAGCGTAAATTAGCACTACTCCAATGTACCTCTTCATACCCAACTCCAGATGATGATGCTAATCTTGATGCGATGTTGACGTTAAAGAGTGAATTTGGATTGCCTGTTGGGTATTCAGACCATACTTTAGGAGTAGATGCAATTGAGATTGCTGTAGCGCTCGGAGCAGAGATTATTGAAAAACATTTCACTGACACCCGAGAAGGACAAACTTTTCGTGATCACCACGTCTCACTGACACAGGATGAGGTGCAAAAAACATTGGATAAAATGCAAAAAATAGTTACTCTTAAAGGGGATGGTGAAAAAATACTGACAAATTCAGAGAGTGATGCAGAGCATCATATTACTTTTCGTCGAGGCATCTATATCAAAAGAGATGTTAGTGTTGGAGAGATTCTCACAGCTGAAGATTTAACTGTATTGAGACCCTTTCATGGTGTATGCGCCAGTCGTTTTGATGAAATTTTGGGGCGAAAAGTAACACAAGAACTTACTGTGAACCATGCGTTAAAGGAAGAGGACTTTGAATAAACTTAAAGATCAAGTTGATTTTCAACCTAGTAATGTGCGTACATATGCTAAGTATACCTTTAAGCATGCACTAAGGCGGTGGTGGGTATTACGAGGTTCTGGTTCACGGGGCAAGGGTGTTTATGTTGAGAATAATGTTCAATTGCAACGCCATCCTGAAAAGGTCTTTTTTGGAGAGTGGGTAATGTTGAAAGAAGGGGTTCGGATTTGCCCAACCCATTCCGAAGCCTCAATTACGATCGGAAATTGGACAACTGTTGGTCATCATACATTCATATTTTCTAAAAATGAGATTAAGATTGGAAATAACTGCTTGATTGCCCCGTTCTGTTATCTTGTTGATAGTGATCATGGTATAGACTGTAATACTCTGATTCGAGAGCAGGCGATGACTACCAAGCCAATCATAATTGGCAATGATGTTTGGCTTGGTACTGGCGCAGTGATCACTAAAGGCGTGACGATTGGTGATGGAGCAGTTGTTGCTGCACATGCTGTTGTGACTCATGATGTACCGCCCAATGCGGTGGTAGCAGGAACTCCAGCTAAAATAATTAGGTATCGAGAAAAGGTGTTATGAAGATAGGCGCGATTATTTTGAGTCGTCTTGATTCAGAAAGACTTCCGGGAAAAGCTTTACTTTCTGTGGCTGGTCGTCCACTGATTGATTATGTAATGTCTTTTTGTCGCCGTATTAAAGGTATTGATATTATTGTATTAGCTACATCAGATCGAGCAGTAGATAACCCATTAGCAGAATTTGCAGAGCAAATTGGAATACCTTGTGTACGTGGCGCACTAGATGATGTAGCAGGGCGTTTTTTGTTAGTTATGGATAAGTTTGATCTGGATGGCGCAGTAAGGGTTAATGGCGATAGCCCACTTAATGATGCACGACTCCTTAGTGAGGGTGTGCATATCTTTCGAAAAGGCAACACGGACATGGTGAGTAATGTTACTAAGCGTACTTATCCTTATGGAATGAGTATGGAAATAGTGGGTAGAAAAGCAATGGAGTATGCGTATTCTAAAATGAATAGCGATCTACATAAGGAGCATGTCACAAAGTACTTGTATGATCATAAAAAGCAGTTTCAAATCCATACAATAACTTCAGGACAGCCACATTTTTCAGGTGTGCAACTAGCTGTAGATACGCAAGAAGACCTAGATAGGTTCACTTGGATTATTAATCAGCTGAAATGTGATCCGGCAGAAGCGGATATTAATACAATAGTGAATTTAGCTATACGCTCACCTATGAGTATTGGCTTGAAGCATAGCTTAAATTAAGATCAATTTATGATTAGTCAATTTACAAACAAATATGAAACATTGGTAACAGTTTATATAACTAACTATAACTATTCTGATTATATCGAACAGGCTATTGAAAGTGTCTTGGCACAATCCTATCAAAATTTCGAATTAATTATTATTGATGATGGTTCCACTGATGCATCCAGAGAAATTATTCGTCGATATATTGAGCACACTCAAACCCGAGTGATCTTTCAAGAGAACAAAGGTCTTATCGCTAGTAACAATGTTGCGGTTCATGCCGCTAATGGTCAATTTATTATGCGCCTTGATGCAGATGATTACTTGGATGAAAATGCATTATTGGTGATGGTGAATACTATTCAACAATCTGAGGATGTGGCTCTAGTTTTTCCAGATTACTATTATGTAGATGCAAATGGTCAAATAACAGGACAAGAGCGCCGTCATAATTTCCAAAAAGAAGTTTCATTACTAGATCAACCCGCACATGGTGCATGTACGCTAATTCGTAGAGACTGTCTATTAGAAGTAGGAGCATATAGCGGCGAATTTTCATGCCAAGATGGGTGGGATCTTTGGCTAAAGATTACTGAAAATTATAGTGTTCGTAATATTAATTTGCCGTTATTTTTCTATCGAAGGCATGGTGAAAATTTAACTAATGATACTGACCGGCTCTTAACAACACGTTCAGAGATTTATAAGAAACATGCGGAGCGAACAAGACGACCACAATTAAAAGTCATAGCTGTACTTCCTGTTAGAGGAAATGTGATTGAAAAAGAGAGTCAGATACTAAATTTGTTAGGGGGTAAGGCATTGATTAATTGGACCGTGGATTCAGTATTAGACTCTAAAATGATTTCGGAATTAATAGTAACTTCGCCAAATAAAGAGGTGATTGATTATCTGCGTAATCATTATGGCAATAAAATTTCAGTTATAGAGCGTAGCACTGATGAGGCGTTAGAGAATACATCTTATGCTCCTGCTGTTTGTGCTGCAATAGAACATCGAAAATCATCAGCATATGATGCAGTACTGGAACTAACTGCAGAATCACCATTTCGTACAAGCTTATATATTGATAAAGTAATCAATGTGATGCGTGTTCATGATGTTGATAGAGTGCTTGGAGTGGTGCCTGAAGATTCGATGTTTTATCGACATACTGGTGCAGGCTTAGAGAATATTGGTAATGATCATAGTAATAACTTATTACGATGTGAAAGAGAATACATCTATCGTCAATGTGGAGGAATTATGTTGGTTAAACGACATTGTTATGATGATTCTAAAAATCTGTTAAATGAACAAAAAGGTCATATTGTGTTAAGTAAAAGAGCAGCATTGCGTGTAAGTAATGCTTTTGAAATGAAAGTGGCAAAGTTAATTCTTAAGGATGTGTAATGAAAAATGTAGATTGTTATCTTTGTAATTCGAGTAAATCAAGTGTACTTTTTAAGCAAAAAGGCTTTGATAGTTATTTAGCAAAAGTTTTTGATAAAGTGCCAGAAGAGGACTTGAACTGGGTGATCTGTACAGGTTGTGGTTTTGTATATCGCACACCGGCTTTGGAGGACATGGAATTGATAGCTCTCTATGAAAAGTATGAGCAAGATATATTTTCAAATACAACACCAGATGATTATTTCGATAAAATCATATCATTACCTAATAATGAATCTGAAAACTGGAAAAAGACAGAGTGGCTAAAAAATGCTTTAACAGGATATAAACATATTAATGAGCGCAGTGTATTTCTTGATATTGGATGCGGTGGTGGAACTTTATTATACACTTTAAGAGAAAAACTGTCCTTAAAAAATATTTTTGGAGTTGAGTTGAATAGTGTATATGCTAATCTTGCCTCAAATAGACTAGATACAGATGTTATAAATGAAAATTATAAAAGTGGAATGTTTAATCACTTATTTGATTTAATTATTAATACGAAGGTTTTGGAGCATGTGCCAGATCCTCTTCCATTTTTAATGGAAATGAACCGAGATCTTAATGTTAAAGGGTTGTTATTTTTAGAAGTTCCAGATATCTCTGATATGTATCATCTACCACCAAGTCATGAGAGGTTTTTTATTCCACATATTTATTTTTTTAGTGTGAAGAGTTTGACAGTTTTATTGGGAAGAGCTGGTTTCAATGTTGTTAAATCAAGAGTTGTGCAAACATCTCGCCATAGGTCATATTTACAAATTTTAGCCATGAAAGAAGATCAAGCAGCGGATAAAGTTGAAGCTTTTGATAGCTATTTAAGTGTGAAAAAGAAAATCCAAAAAAATATTGATAAATATGAGCTTTAGAAAAATATAATGGAAGTATCAGGAAAAGATATACATGATTTGGCTAAAAAAATATTCCCCATATGTCGAAGTTTAACCGGAAATGGTGTGAGAGACACTCTTTCAATTCTTAAACAAGTTTTGCCAAGTCTTCAAGTATTTGAAATACCTACAGGTTCTAAATGTTGGGATTGGACCGTACCTAATGAATGGAACATTAAAGATGCATATATTCAAAACTCTTCTGGAGAAAAGATAGTTGATTTTCAGGAAACAAATTTACATGTGCTTGGATACTCTACTCCAGTAAACAAAGTAATCTCTCTATCCGAACTTAAAAAGCATTTACATTCTGACCCCAGTAAGCCAGATGCGATACCATATAGAGTATCTTATTATAAGGAGAGGTGGGGGTTTTGTATTACACACAACCAGTTTAAATCATTAAAAGATGATCAGTATAAAGTGGTTATAGATAGTGATTTATCTAGGGGATCGATGACTTATGGTGAGCTTATTATAAAAGGAGAGAGTCCAGAGGAAGTGTTTCTAAGTACCTATATTTGCCACCCTTCAATGGGTAACAATGAAACATCTGGCATTGTTGTTACAGCATTCATTGCGCAATGGCTGCAAAAAATAAAAAATAAAAAAACGTATAGAATCATATTTATTCCAGAAACGCTAGGTTCTATTTGTTATATGAGTCAAAATATTCAACAAATGAAGAAAAATATAATAGCCGGCTTTAATATTACTTGTATTGGCGATAATAGAATGTATTCTTATATAGAGAGTAGAAAGAAAGATACTCTTTCGGATAGGGTTGCTCACCATGCTATTAAAAATTTAAATAGTAAATATAAAATATATCCTTTTATTAAGAGTGGTAGTGATGAGAGGCAGTATTGTGCTCCTGGAGCTGACCTACCTGTGGTATCGTTAATGAGAAGTAAATATGATGAGTATGATGAATATCATAGCTCAATGGATGATTTAACCACCATTACTAAAGATGGCTTATTTGGCGGATATACCTTTGTTAAAAAATGTATTAAAATTCTTGAATCAAATGAAATTCTTGAATCATTGATATTGGGAACACCTCAGCTGGGAAAAAGAAACTTGTATCCATCTCTACATAAAGGAAAACTGGGAAAATACCATAGGAATCTGGTTGATATGCTGTCATATATAGATGGAGAGAAGGATATTCTTGATATTGCAAATATATTAGAGGTTGATATGGAAGATTTGGAAGAAATTGTTGCAACCTTAAAAAGTGAAAATATTGTGACCAAATGTTAAAAACTAGAAAGTTTTTAATTAATAATTATCCTACATGGTTTTTTGCAAATAAATTTTTTAAATTTAAGGTAAATGATATATTTTTTACTGAAGATCCATACGTATATGAAAAGTTAATAATAGACGGATTTGTTGTAATTTCTCCATCAGATAAGACATCTGAAAGAAAAGAAAGTGATGAGAGTATGAGTTATAAGGCTGCACATTTTTTTAAAAATACAATAAATAATAGTAAAAACCCTCTTGATGGCAACATTAGATGGGGTAATGTATTAAATATAAATATGGCTTATTTTATTAATACAGTCATTACCAGGGCTAGAGAGTTGGAGTATGCATTATGTGATGATCCTATAATAGTGCCATATTTATCAAAAGATATTGAGAATAACCTGAATAGTGCCGTCAATTCGTTGACATATATTAGGAGAAATTATTATGGACTTTTGGTTCAATATATGGAGTCTGTAAATTATAAGTTAAATGTTAATTTGCATAAATTACCCTATAGCTATCATGATTTTAATTCATATAAAAAAACAGAAGTAAATCATAAAAAAAAATTTATCTATAGGTTTTTATCATTCATTAGTGGAGATGTTAATATTGTTGAAAGATTGGTTTTTAGAAATATTAGACTAGGTAAGCTAAAAATTCCTAAATTTTTTTTCAATAAAAAAATATATATAACTGGTGATAATAGAATGATAAGCTCATTGATTATTCCCTTTATAAGAAGAAGAATATACCCAGAATATATAAATTTTGAGAAATCCCATAAAGAACAAATATTAAGTAGAGATTGTTACAAACTTCCAATGTCTCTTAGAGAGTGGTCTGAGGAGAATAGTGTTAGTGATATTCAGAGTTTGGCAATGAACTTCATATTGTTTTTACTTGAAAGACACGTTAATTCATTGGCCATGATTAATAACGATGTTTTTAATGCTATAAGAGATAAGAATAATGGGGCTATATTTTTAAGCAACACTCCTAATAGTCCATATGACTCGCTATTATATGAGAATTTACAAAATAATGATAAAGGTAAGCTTATATCATTTACTGATGGTAATTCTGGTATCAATGATGGGGATTTATTATTACAAACATTTGCAGTAAGAGGTTTGTGTAATGGGTTTGTTGCTCATAGTGAATATGAAGAGGGATTATTTAAAAATATAACTAAAAATTATCAGCATCTTTTTTATGCCTATAATTTTTCAAAATATCAAAAGCCAAACTTTCCTGTAATTTCTAAGATTCTATCTAGAAAAGCCATATTTAAAAATTCTTCTTTTGAAAAATATTTAATATATGCCCCTACTAGATTCAAGGAGGATAGTAGGTTTATTAAAGGAGATTTTATTGATATTGAGTATTGGAAGTTTGTAAAAAAAGTGGCAAATATTCTGAAAGCTACTTCTAGCATTAATTCTATTATAAAGGTTTATGGGAAGGAGGTATTTCCTGGACAAATGAAATCATATGTTGGAGTTCCAGATCATCCGTTATCGTTAGGAGGGTTTTCTGACAATGTTATAGTTCAATCATATCCTAGATTGAATTATATAATTCAATCGGCAGATATCGTACTGATAGATCGCGCAACTAGCACACTTCAAACGTCATTAATATCTAATAAGATAGTGGTATTTATTCACAATAAGTCACATCCTATCTCAAAAGAGTTGTTGCCACTACTTAAAAAGTCAATTTTCGTTGTGGATGCTTCACTTGATGGCTGGGAGAAGGAGTTAAAGGTTCTTATTTGTCGAACAAAATTAGATCTTAAAAGGAGCTGGGATGATAAGAGAAGTGATAGAGAGATTTTAAAAAAACGATATATATTAGGGGAGAATTATTCAAAGTCTAAATTAATAAAATGGATAGTAAATCTATAAGAATAAAGCGCTCCCCATTCTGTATTTTCCAGGTAATTATATTCTATGATGAGTATAGGCTGCATCTTGAGCTTTGCATGTAATCCCCCCAAAAATTAACACTCAGTAAAAGTAGAATTTTCTTATAATAAAAACATAAGGAGATTCAAATGAAGACAACACGTAAATCAGATTCA